>Ga0206118_100122_pt1 | contig 98790 bp, 92 predicted proteins | sample 3A20Ametagenome_FD_177999 | JGI IMG/M metagenome (GOLD analysis project Ga0206118, IMG submission 177999) | Enriched microbial communities from leaf-cutter ant dump, University of Wisconsin, Madison, United States - 3A20A | ecosystem: Environmental > Terrestrial > Nest > Insects nest > Nest dump... | reverse complement strand
ATTCGACAATTAACTATGTACTTTCTAAGGAGTATGACTCGCTCAAAGTGGTGATCGTTACTTCCGATATCTCGGTGAATGCCGGTAAAAGCCTTACAGGCAGCAGCGGCTCCACGCATAACTTCAACCTCAGAGGGGGACTTCAGAAAGTCAACCAGAACCTCGAAACTCCTACCGGAAATCCTGCCACCAATATGTATTATACCAATTTCGTATATAACCTGAGGCTGAAGTCAGCCTGGCAATGCAGTATCAACCTTGATTACAATCAAAATTCACTCAGCGGAATCCGGCAGGATAGGTATGGCATCGGTGGCAGAATAGGAAAGAGCTGGTTTAAAAATAAGCTGGATCTTTCGCTCGGCTCCCAGGTTTATCGCGGCAGCAGCCCGGGGGATGCACGGTCTTCCTCCCAGGCCAATCATAGCTTCAAAGCCCATTGGAGGATATCAAAACTGCACGCCCTGCAATTACAGCTGAATTCCATCCATAACAAAAGGATCACCGACCATACGGCGGTACGGTTTTCAGAGTTTATCGCGTCAATAGGTTATAATGGCCGATTTGAATACAAGCCCCTTATCAGGAAAAATACTAACCGGCAAAATGATCCCGTCCATGAAAAATAGGCTCTTTATTTCATGCGGACTTCGGACCATCCGATCGCTGTTTGCAATTTCATTTGTGATATTGTGCTGTTCCGGTATATCGGCTCAGGTTGTATATCCGGTAACGGTGACTGCACAAATGATCAGTGGAGGTAGCGTTTATCTCGGAGACTTTGCCAATCCGATGGCTACTGCCAATAAGCTCAACTTTACGCTGACGCTCAGGGATCCGGTTGAAGCTCAGCGAACGGTTTATTTAAGGCTCACCATTGTCCAGAATGGTACGGTCATAGCGTCCAATCCGGCAGGTTTCAGAGGCAATCAGATCACCCTGGAACAGAATGTGCCTTATCCGATCAATGGGGAAGACCTGGCACCAAACCTGAGCACCAATAATCTGTCAGGTCTTTCCGGCCCATTTGCTTATGGCGTCCTCAATGAGGGCGTTACGGATATCTGTCTGGAAGTAATAGATGCTTTCAGGGAGGAGCCTGTTTCATCGCGGGCCTGTGCTACCGGTTACCTGGCGCGCCTCCAATCGCCGATCCTGATCCTGCCGGTCGACGGTCAGAACCTTTTCGAAAGCCAGCTCAATAATCTGGTATTCACCTGGCAGATGACAGATCCATTGGCGCACCTGCCTCTGGCCAATATTGATTATTTATTCGAATTGAGAGAAAAATCGCCTTTATTGGACGCTCAGGATCAGTTTGAAAATCATACATTGATCTACAGCACGACGGTCGGTCAGTTTTCGGTTTTTTATAATGAGCTGGCTTCACAGCTTGATCCGTCGACCACCTATATATGGCGCGTGACTGCCAGGTTTTATGATCAATCGGGAAATCCCGCACCCAACTATTTTGTTAATAACGGAGTCAGCCGTATCGGTCTTTTTCAGGTGCTTCCTGACTTGGTCATCAATAGCGGCGAAAGTGGAGTTTCATGTTTTTGTCCCAATGGAGAATGTGATGTGATGTTTCCTGCCAATACAGACCCTTCACGCAATCTGGTGGTGGGGGACAGTGTCCGGTTCGGCGCATTTTACATGAAGATCAATGAAATGGATGGTTCAGGCGCTAATGGAATTGGCAGTATCAGGATCCCGTTTCTGAACTCAAATGTTTCTGTCGGATTTGATAATATCCGGATCAATGATCAGTTTGAGGTGACACAGGGACAGGTATCGGCCCTTGCTTCACAATTGGTTAGCGCTATCGGAGTTGATAGCGATGCTTTGCCGGATCTGTCTGCGCTCACGATAGGAGCTGACTGGCTGGCTGATATGAATCAACATGTCAGCGAGGTCAGAGAAAGTATGTCCTTACCTCTTTCTTTGGGAAATAAGCTCGCATTGCTTGGTTTTTCCATGCCGTTCGATGTATTTGTGACGGATATTGATTTCAATGCTTATGGTGCTGCTACGGTCAATCTTTTGATGTCAATACCCGGTTCGGGAGGACAGATCTGCAATTTCGGTGCGACAGGGATCAGGATAGGCCGGAATGGTTTTGATATGGCCGGGCTGAAGCTGTATCTGCTGAGTGATATGACCATTCCCGGTCTGTCCTCATTGCCTCTGGTCATCCGTAAAGCTGTGCAGAATGATCCGTCGCTGGGTAGTTATATAGCTTTTGGTTGTAATGGTCTTGAGCAGTTCAACCTGCAATGCAGCTATATCTTTCCTCAGAGTCAGTTACGCAGGGTGGACAATGTTGAAGAGCCTGTAGTCGCTGACCTTACCTTAAGGTCAGGATCCTGGGGACAGTTTACGGGTTATGGAAGGATCGATGATTTTAGCATCACCGGGGCACCGGGCTGGAATTTTAGTGCGAATAATATCATCCTCGACCTGGACCAGTTTTCGAATCCTCCGGAGATCAGCTTTCCTGAAGACTATACATCTCCCGGCAATGAATGGAAAGGGTTCTATATCGATCGGATCGCAGTTGAATTGCCGGAAGACATCAGTTTAGCTGGCGGCAATACATCGGTTTTTTCCGCAAACAATATCATCCTGGATAAGGATGGTATGACAGGCAGAGCTGAAGGGGTGAATGTGCTGGATATTTCCACGGGCAGTGTGGGTGGATGGGCTTACTCTATCGACTCCATCAGCCTGAATATCTTTAAAAATAGTTTCGTTGACGCACACATCGCCGGGAAAGTAGGTATCGGAGTGCTGGAAGCAGAAATTGATTACCAGGGATTGATCTTCAGAGACGCTCAGGATAATTACAGCTTTAATCTAAGCCCTGTAGGGAGTTTTGGTATTCCATATCTCATGTTGTCAGCCAGCATCGATGAAGGAAGCGTGCTTGCAATAGAAAAGCAGCCGGGGACAAATGAATATAAGCCTTTTGCAGATCTGAATATGACAGTGGAAGTAAAAGCCGGAGAGGAGGATTTCCGGTCAGCGGGCGTAGGAAGCCTGGTCGATGAGCTGAAAGGTATGTTAGATATTGAGGAGTTTAATTTTGGAGTGACCGGAATAAAGTTCAACCATTTTAAGATCAATCATCCTGATCTTCCATACGGAAAACACTTTGCGCTGGAGAGCATAGACGGAGGAGCAGTTGTCATCCCGGGATTGCCTGACATTCAATTGAGTGACCTTCAACTGCTCGAACAGGTAAGGAACTTTAATGGAACAGATCTTCCGGCTTTAGGAGTTGACATACAGATGCATCTGGGTCTTGCCTCAGTAGGTGTTGGGGTCTGGGCCAAAGAAGATAATAGCAAGCCTGATGGAGGATACAAATTTGGAAAGTTTGAAATAAAGCTTCCGGATTTTTCAGGTATGTCCTTTAAATGTGCATGCATTCCACCTGCTGATACCGAAGGTGAAGCGCCAAAACCTGACTACTGCACCGCACCGCCATTGACCGGGGGCGCTATCATAGGTATACAGCCTGATGACAGGATCAGGGTGGGACATTTTGTGATGAGGGTAGAAGAGGCCAATGGGAATAGCGGTAAAGGCAAAATGGAAATTCCGTTTCTGGGAATTTTATTGGACGTTGCTTTTGAAAATATTGCCATACATAAAATGGCCAACGGAGAGAAGAGGCTGGTAGGCGGTGTAGTTGAATCCGTTGCAAATGCCGCCCTGGGTGGATTCAATGTCGGGATCGCAGAGACGGAAGGCCCGTTGGATCTTAATAGCCTGGATGTTACAGATGAGTTTATGAGTCAGATGGGCGATCTTTCTTCCGGAGAAGGGGGATTTTTTAGCATGCCTTTTTCTATCCGTCAAAAAATGGACGCCATGTTTGGTGTGACCCTGCCGGAAGGCTTTGACTTCATCCTCTTGGGATTACAGTTTGGCCCTGAACGTGCCCGCCTGAATGCTATGCTTACTTTCAAACTGCCGGGAGAAACTTACATGAAATTCGGCCTTTCCGGCATGAATATCCGGCCTGATGGATTCAACATGGATGGCATTCAGATCTATTTGACGGAAGATATTACAATTCAAAATTAATTATTACAGATGACATTTATGGTCCGGATGAGGATAAAGATATATATGACGATGTGCTTGTTTTTAGCTGGCAGCGTCGTCAGCGGGAACAAAATTTATGCAGATGGCTTCCGCCCGGATGAGTATGGCCCCGTCCTTGAAGAAGCTATTCCCGCTATACAAACCAGATTACTGAGTAATAAATTTACCGGGGTCGACGTGACCTGGCACAAGCCTGCGGCTGCTTCACGCAATATTTATAACCCGGAAGTAAAAGCAATAGCTTCCAGTGATTTTGACTTCAAGTCAAAATTACCGGCAAATGGCTTGGAGCTTGATAAGCTGATCCATTCCAGGGCAAACCGGCGTTCTCTCCCGCTATTGTTAAATAACACAAGCTATTTTTCTACGGCAGATTTTCATGGACATCATTTGTTTTTGAGTGGAATGAGGGAAACGTCAGAGGGCCTGGTCGCGGACCTTGTTTTTTCTGTGCTGACCCCTGAGGACCAGGTTTTGAATTTTGTTCAAAGCGGTGTGCCTGTCACGGGTTATGGCAATGAGCTTTGCAATATGAAATTGTCGATGGAAGAGGAGGTCCCGACCGATGATCCGGAGATCCCCATCACGATCAAAGGAAGTATGAATCCTGACAGCGCCAGCTATGTGTCATTTACCTGTGATGGTTTTGAAAGCTTTCAATTGTTCTGTGAATATAGGTTCCCTTCCGCAATAGTGATACCTGTAGAGCCGGGGCGCAATAGTGTCCGTGCCATGTTTAAGATCACCTCTACCGAAATCGGGGATTTTATAGGCACGGTGAGCGTGGATCCTTTTGAGATCAAGGGGTTGGATGATGTCCGGTTTTCTATTCAGGAAGCTGTCGTTGATTACAGCACAGGGCGTAATGATGAGGAAATGCAAAGCGCCATCCGGCCTGACTGGCCTGTCGGCCTGAAGACAAGGTACCAGGATAATACCTGGCGTGGCTTTTATATGAAACAGCTGTCCGTCAGCTTACCGGAAGGCCTTTCCACTAACTCAGGAGAGAGAATCACAATTTCCGTTGAAGATCTGTTGGCAGACCATGGATCAGGTATTTCAGCCAGGTTCGTGGCAGATCCTGCCTTGAGTGGAAATATATCCGGTTGGTCATTGTCTATGGATCAACTGATCCTTGAAGTCCTTGCCAATAGTATCCACGAATTCAAACTGGCAGGAAGCATCAATATTCCGGTTATGGAGGGGACTTCGGCTTACGAAGCTTTATTTAATTATCCCGGCAATGACCCGCAGGGCAAAGCGGAGATCAGCTTTAACCTGACACTGGATGGGACCTACCGGATGCCATTCTTCAGCAACAGCAGTGTGACGCTCGATAATGGTTCAAACGCCGGGATCAGTTATGTTCAGGGCCGGTTTCAGCCACATGCTACCTTGCATGGAAGCTTGGAGCTGGGATTGGCAAACCCTGCCATTACATTACCGGCCCTGGAGTTTCAGGATCTTAAGGTCAATGATTTCTCACTTCCTTCTTTTGGAAATGCTGCCGGGCAGATCACCGGTGGACTGGATAAGATTAGTGTCGGCGCTTTTGGTTTTGGTGGCATCGCTTTAAATGATGAGGGAGGTTCTACGGGTTACCTGAATCTGGAAGATTTTACCGGTCAAAACGATGGAAGACTTGCCGGAGGGCCGAGTAATCCCGGTATGAATGGGCAATCCCAATCAAACCCTCCAGGAAACGGATCGAATGGCGATCAGAAACTGGCCGGGTTTCCGATCACGATCAGGAATATCAATTTTGGCAGAGCTGAGGAAGCAGGGGAGTCTTGTTATAAACTGGATTTCTCCATCGGGATAAATTTTGCCAAAGGGATCAATGCCTTCAATGCCGATGGGAGTTTTTCCGTACTGGGTAAGCTGGATTTTTCAAAGCTGCTCACTACTTCACCCTGGAACGCCATTTCCTATAAAAAGACATACGTTGAAAGCATTCTGATCGAGGCTGATCTCGGAAAAATAGCTATCACAGGAGGCATCCGCCTTATCAACGAAGATCCGGTATATGGCAGCGGATTCAAAGGAGCTATCGCTATGGAGGTTAAGCTGCCTACAGCAGGTTTTGTCGTACAGTGTGTCGGACAGTTTGGTAATATCGCTGCATCGGGAGGGGGCGGAGACTATCGCTACTTCTTCGTGGATGCTGAAGTTGGCTTCGAAAGTGGCCTGCAATTGGGCAACACGGGGCTGGCGATCTATGGCTTCAGTGGTGGATTCTTCTATAATATGGAACGTCAGGGATTGGATCCTGCCACAGTTGCTGCGAATAAAGATGTTTCGTCAATGCCTGCCAATACGATCCCAAATATGTCGGGGCCATTGCTTGAGCCGGGCATCACTTTGTCCGGAACTCAGTATCTGCCGCGGCTTAATAGTTCGAGTCTTCAGGCCGGTATGATCTTTGGCCTTTCCGCCCCACAAACCTTGTTGGCCGATGCTGCATTCGGAATGGATTTCAATACGGAAAACGGTTTTTCTGTAGAGCGGGTTTATTTTCAGGGTGGAGCTTACCTGATGAATCCCGGACTTGCTGACAGGAAAAAAGGAGCGGCGGTGGTCCAGGTAAAACTTGTGCTGGATCTTTTAAATGATGAGCTGGTAGGAAGCTTTGGGATGGTATTTACAGTACCGACCGGGGCGCCTGCCGACCTGGCATTGATCGCGGGCAATTATAACACAAATCTGACCTCAGTGAATGTCTATTTCAAATTCAAAGGCACAAAAGAATACTTCTTCTATGCAGGAACCCCTGAGGAACCAATGAAGATCAATTTTCAGCTTACACAGTCTATAAAGCTGGGAGGCATCAATGCGTATTTCATGGTCGGTACCAAAATGCCGGTTATTCCGACCCTCGTTGATGTATTCGACCGTGAAGGATATGATCTGCCTGATGAGCTAAGAAATGTCGCAGGTAGAAGCTTCATCGCCGGGGATAGGGGAGTGGCCTTCGGGGCAAGATTGAAAGTGCCTAAGCAAACTTATAAATTCCTGATGTTCAGCTCTTCGATACAGGCAATGGCGGGATTTGATGCAAGTATGATGCATGTGGATCAAAATGTAAGTTGCGGGGCCAACGGAACATTTGGCATGAATAACTGGTATATGCAGGGCCAGGCATACGGTGCATTTAAAGGTTCCTTGAGTATGCGGATCAATTTGCTTTTCTATTCGGGATCGGTAAAGATCGCGGAACTTGAAGCCGGTGCGGCTTTGCAGGCCAAGCTACCGAATCCGACATGGATGATGGGCTTCATCTATGGAAGGTATTCCGTATTGGGAGGCAGGATCAGAGGTAAATTCAGCTTTAAGGTAGAAATGGGAGAACAATGCAGCGAGCTTCCGGAATACGATCCATTGGCCGCCATTCCTTTGATCCAGGACGTATTCCCGGCAGATAAGAGCAATACGGAAGTATATAGCAGCCCTTCAGCAACCTTCTTTTTACCGATGGGCCAGACCATTAATGTACCTGTCACCTTGAGTAATGGCGCTATAGAAACCAGGTTTTACCAGTGTTATATAAATACCGCCTCCACTAAATTGAATAAAAAAGGAAGCACAACCGCTATTCCTGTCAGTATTCAATACCAGGATACCTTCAGTACGGCGATCTTTCAGCCTAATAACATTTTAGAGCCGGATACGGATTATGAGTTTACGGTCCGGGTAGGATGGAAAGAGATCAAAAACCAGCAGGTGATTGTAAGCCCCACTTTTGAAGAAAGAAAAATTTCATTCCGGACAGGGGACAAACCTCGCAGGATCGTAAGTGAAGCGGTCGGCTACCTGGCTCCCGGCTTCAGACAGCGATACTGGCACAAGAACTATGCGCGTCCTTTATTGGAGTTCAAGCAGCATGGATGGGATTACTTGTTTCCACAGACAAGACCCGTTGCTTTTAAGACAAAAGATCAAAATATCGCGGCAGCATTTCAGGAAGCTGGATGGAGCACAAGCAGCTTAGGTGATTCAATCAAAATATCCAGGGATGTTCCTCTGAAATATGTGTGCCGGCTGAAAAATATTAAAACCAACAGCATCGTAGACCTGGATATCAATGAATACCCGGTGGAGAATTCAGATCAGGGCTATGAGGTCGTGATTGAATATTACAATCTGTTCGGGTTTCCGATTCCGATCATAAAAATTATACCGAAAAATCTCAGTGGAAAAATAGTAAGATATGATGGTTTGAATAATGTCAACCTTGTAAAAGGCCAGATCTATTCGATCGAGATCATACAGACCAGCAGTGAATCTCTTCCAATGCCTGTCTCCACCATACTGGTTGAAAACGTGGAAACCAGGATGTATAATGACACGTTGGAGGCCTTTACCCAGGAGACAATGACGCGACAGGTGACACCATTGGAACACTATAAGCACGCTATCCAGCAGATGATAGGGGATGTGGTTTTATATAGTGACTACCACTTTGGTACAAGTAAATATGAGCATATAAGATACAAGTATTACGATCTTGTATATGCGGAGGGAAAAACAGGATCCCTGCGAAATGACTTTGGTTATCCCGACCCCTTGCTTCCCCTGATCAAATATTCTTTTCCTTCTTTCGATCAATATTATGGTTTTAAAAATGCCACTGAACCTTTCGATAAATACGATCAGATCTTTCTGAAAAACAATCTTGAGTACAGATCAGACGGTGTGTACGGAAATCCGGTGAGAGATTACATGCTCAACGAAAGAAAACCGTTGGAAATGCTGGAAATGGTAGGGGACAGAGCGAACAGCGATGTGAAAAAGATGCGCTCTGCCTTAGCTAAAAATGATGCCAAGGCTCAGCTTCTGAGGGATGAGTTATCGATTCTTGAAAAGATCCTGCATCGAAATTATATTCCTGCCGACCTTTATGCTCCGAGAAACAGCGATAACAAAACATACACCGGGCAGACCGGAGTATCCATTGTTGGTGATAATGCCTTGTCATTTTGGTTCAAATTTAAAAACAAGAAGCTGAATGATGAAGAAGCTTCTACCAGGCTGTCCCGGGAGCAATACATGAATTTTACTTCAAAAGTTACTTCTGATTATCTGAAAGTCAAAGGGTGGGCTAATGAATTCTATTTTAACGGCAATTTCAGTCAGACGCTTACCGATGGAGAAATCCTTTCTAAGTCAATGAAGCCGTGGGATCAGGCTAACTATCCCGGCAATTATAATATACCGGGCGCATCCGGTTGTGAAGGCTCCACAGTCATGTGGATTCAAAATTCTGAAGCGCGGATTCTAAGGAATTTACTTCAGATGAGTTTGTACCATGCCAACTGTCTGAATTTACTGACCAAGGCGCTGATCATTTCCAAAGAGCGTATTAATACCTATCGTTTAATGAGAAATTATTATCTGGTCGGGAATGATTATTACCAGGTTTTATCTGATGCGTATTCAAATGGCAGATTAAGCTTGCTGAAAACCAAGCAGCTGGGATGGAAACTTAGGTTTACACATAATCAGGTGCCTGAATATATTCATTCTTTGGGCAATCAGGACGGAAACACCAGAGGAACTGTTATCAATGCCTCCTCTTATGAGTATGTAACGCCTAATTAACTAATCTGTGATGATCAATATGAGCATGTTAAAATATACATTACTGCTTTGCTGGTTTTGCTGTTCAATCAATGCCCTTCAGGCCCAGACAATAGCAGGCATTGTGGCTGATGCAACGACAGACGGCGAGATGGTTTTACTTACCTGGGCGCCTGTGAATGACACCATATGGGCATTGGGGAATAAGTTTGGCTATTCCGTTCAGCGCAGGGATAAAGATCAAAAAACAGTGACTTTGGCCTCTGGAGTCAAACCAATGCCCTATTCATGGTTTGAAGCAAACCAGGGTCTCGACAACGGATTTTTGTTTGTCATAGGTAAGATCCTGCATGATCCTGAATATAACAAAAAGGTAGTCAGTGAGTCACTTTCAAATCAACGAATCCAATACGAATATTTGGTTCCTGAGGCGATTCGCAGCCCACAGGTCGCTCGATGCCTCGGCCTGGGATTTTTGGACTCTACCTGCGTGAGGGGGCATGCTTACATCTATGAAATTTTCTTTATTGATTCTGTTGGTAGGCGATATAGCAGTGCGGTGACCATCTCGCTTAATGATGAAAGCGGAGATCATTCGACGCATGTATTGGCAGATATGAATTTTGATCCTCCCGGCGGTACTTCATTATTCAATATGCGGACGGATCTGCCTGGCCTGAGGAGAATAGAATTAGCGGCCAAAGCTTTCCGTGATTCAATTGTCCTGAGGTGGGCGCCGAATGATCATGTTTTTTGGGCTCAGACAAAAAATGAGCCCTATGCAGTCTTCCGCATTGTGGAATCTATCGGTGATGATACGTTAGAGCCAGACTACATCTTGCTTGATTCTATCAGACCATGGTCATTGGAGATGTTCACGCCGCAGATGGTGGCGAAGGACAGCCTCATCCTGGTGGCAGCTCAATCACTCTATGGCGCACATGAAAGCAGTGAAGCGGACGGTGTGATCATACAGCATTCGGAAAGTGTCATGCGATATGGAATGGCGATGCTTGCTGCTGACCGTTCGCCATTGGCAGCAGATGCTTTGGGATTGAGATTTGTGGATAAGGATGTTAAGCCGGGCAATACGTACCGATATGTCATCTTGACAAGGGCAGCCGACAATGTCATGGAAAATGGTTTTGTCGATGTCATAAATGTCCGGGATACTTTCAGCAGGATCGAAGGCTTTTTAGCCGAGCCTAAGGACAAAAAGATCAACCTTGTATGGAGTAAAAGGAATGATCAGTTTTTTTCTGGTTATCTGTTGAGCCGTTCTGATGATGGTGGCAGGACATTTAAGCCAATAAATGAAACGCCTTTTTTATTCATACAGAATCAACATACCAGAGAAGATGGTAACTACAGCTTCCTGGACTCTATAGAATCCAATTATAAAAGGTATCAATACGGCATTCAGGGCATTGACGCATTCGGTGATACCAGCGCTCTGAAGATTATCAGTGCATATGGAGTAGACAGAACACCTCCTGCCCGGCCTGAAATTTATTTCGCTGAATCCGATTCTAAACAAAACATTCATCTCAAATGGCAGATGCCGGTGGTTGACGCTGATCTGGATAAATTTCATATTCTGCTTGCCGGGAGCGTGGAAGGCGATTACATTCCTGTGTCGGGTGAATTGCCGGGCACGGAGAGATCCTTTATTTATCGGGAAGAAATTAATACCAACAGGGCATACTATTTCATCGTGGTCGCCCAGGATACTGCCGGAAATCAGCAGCTCAGCCTGCCTGCTTTTGTTCATCTGATCGACTCTGTTCCGCCTTCAGCCCCCAAAAACCTGCGTGGCCTCATCGATTCATTAGGAATAGTAAACATTACCTGGGACCATGGTACGGAGCCTGATCTCATCGGATATCGGATCTATATGGGCAATAACCCCGCACACGAATTTACCCAGCTTTCGAAGACCTCCACTCCGCTCAATGTGTGGCGTGATAGTATAGAGCTGCTTACCCTCGACAAAAAAGTTTACTACAAGGTAGTGGCAGTGGACCGGAGCAATAATGTTTCATCATTTTCTGAAATTCTCAGCCTGGAACGACCTGATATCGTTCGTCCTGCAGCTCCAGCCTCCTTACCATCTTCGTCCGATAGCAGGGGCATTCGTTTAAAATGGAGCTTAAGCCCCAGCAATGATGTGGTCGCCTACATCATTTATAGAAAGGATATTTCACGTAATGACACAATTTCACACAGGATTGCAAGGATCCAGGAACAACATGCCACTGAATGGACAGACACTACAGCCAGGTATGATCAAATCTACGAATATACGATCAGGGCCCAGGACAGATCAGGACTATTGTCTGATGCTACTTTCCCTGTAAAGGGCAGGAGATCGTTTGACCCAGGTCTTTTGACGATTGAAAAGCTGGAAGCTGTATACAAAAAAGAATACAGCGCAGTATATCTCCGATGGAACTTTGATGCCAGAGCATCAGGAGTTCCTGCCCGGCTCCACTATTATCTGTATCGAAAAACGGATGGAGAATCATGGAAGAAGATCAGGCAGCTCGATGCCGCAGCCCTTTCCTACCTTGACAGGGAGTTGAAAAAAGATGGCAATTACACTTACGGCATTAAAATCGTAACCGCTGATGGTAAATCCGGCACTATTGCCGAAAGCCCGGTAGTCAATTATCACAAAGATTCTTTTGAAAAAAAATAAAATTCTATGAGAGACTTCTCAATGAAGATAGGTTATTTATTTAGCCCGGAGTCAAACTTAAAACTCACATTTATGACATGCTGCTTCATTGCAGCATCATTGATGAGCAACCCTCTTACTGCAGGTATTCCGGATAGTGTCAACTTTCGGATTTTGGATTGTGAGAACCCTCCCGGCCCCGCTCACATTATTACTCCTTCCGGTATTTCTTGTGAGAGTTATACCATTTCCCTTGATGCTGTTGATGTTTATACAGGCACCGGAACATGGTCTGTTGTTAGTGGTGGTGGAAACATCATAGATCCTTCACTTCCGCACACACAATTGGTTGATTTTGCACCCGGAGCTACCATGGTCATTCGGTGGACGGTAAGTAATGAGGATTGCCCTCCTGTTTTTGATGAAATCACCATTACAGTCGGCCAACCCGCGCCTGACATCACCTCCAACGCCCCCGTTTGCGAAGGCTCGACACTCATTCTTGAGATCACAGACCCTTCGCTGTACCTGACCTTTACATGGTATGACAAAAATAATAATCCGGTCGGGACGGCCTCCAGTCTGGAGATCCCGGGCATTACCCCGGATCAGAACGGAGTGTTCAGCGTAGTGGTTACGGATGAATACGGCTGTGAGACGACCGGCTACCAAGGCGTAGAAGTTCTGCCTGTGGAATCGGCGGATGCCGGAGCGGACCAGTTACTTTGCGTTAGCAGCTCAACTGACCTGGAAGGGAATGTGTCAAATTTCGGCACCGGCTTATGGACCTTAATCTCGGGCAATGCTATCATAGCGGCACCGGAAAACCCCGGAACAAATGTTTCGGACCTATCTCCCGGGGAAAACATCTTTGTATGGACCATCACATCAGGATTTGGCTGTGATGCATCGTCGGATACGGTGGTCATCAAGGTCGGCCAACCCGCGCCTGATATCACCTCCAACGCCCCGGTTTGTGAGGGCTCGACATTGATTCTTGAGATCACAGATCCTTCGCTGTACCTGACCTTTACGTGGTATGACAAAAATAATAACCCGGTTGGCACTACTTCCAGTCTGGAGATCCCGGGCATCACCCCGGATCAGAACGGAGTGTTCAGCGTAGTGGTTACGGATGAATACGGCTGTGAGACGACCGGTTACAAAGGCATAGAGGTTTTGCCTGTGGAATCGGCGGATGCCGGCACAGACCAGTTACTTTGCGTTGGCAGCTCGACTGGCCTGGAAGGCAATGTCCCAAATTTCGGCACCGGTGAATGGACAATAATTTCGGGCAATGCGCTCATAGCGGCACCGGAAAACCCCGGAACAAATGTTTCGGACCTATCACCCGGGGAAAACATCTTTGTGTGGACCATCACATCAGGATTTGGCTGTGGCCCATCGTCGGATACAGTGGTCATCAAGGTCGGTCAACCCGAGCCTGACATCACTTCCAACGCCCCCGTTTGCGAAGGCTCGACACTCATTCTTGAGATCACAGATCCTTCGCTGTACCTGACCTTTACGTGGTATGACAAAAATAATAATCCGGTCGGCACTGTCTCCACTCTGGAGATCCCCGGCATCACTCCGGATCAGAATGGCGTATTCAGCGTAATTGTTACGGATGAATATGGTTGTGAGACGACCGGCTACAAAGGTATAGAAGTTTTTCCTGCAGACTCGGCAGATGCCGGAGCGGACCAGTTACTTTGCGTTGGCAGTTCAACTGACCTGGAAGGGAATGTGCCAAATTTCGGCACCGGCTTATGGACGTTAATTTCGGGCAATGCCATCATAGCGGCCCCGGAAAACCCCGAAACCAATGTCACAGACCTAACTCCCGGGGAAAACATCTTTGCGTGGACCGTCACATCAGGATTTGGCTGTGATCCGTCGTCGGATACAGTGGTCATCAAGGTCGGTCAACCTGCGCCTGACATTACCTCCAACGCCCCGGTTTGTGAGGGCTCGACATTGATTCTTGAGATCACGGACCCTTCGCTGTACCTGACCTTTACATGGTATGACACGGATAATAACCCGGTCGGGACGGCTCCAACTCTGGAGATCCCCGGCATTAGTATTGATCAGAATGGCGTATTCAGTGTAGTGGTTACGGATGAATATGGTTGTGAGACGACCGGTTACAAAGGCATAGAAGTTCTGCCTGTGGAATCGGCGGATGCCGGTGCCGATCAGTTACTTTGCGTTGGCAGTTCAACTGATCTGGAAGGTAATATTCCCAACTTCGGCACCGGTGAATGGACAATAATTTCGGGCAATGCATTTATAGCGGCACCGGGAAACCCCGGAACAAATGTCACAGACCTATCACCCGGGGAAAACATCTTTGTGTGGACCGTCACATCGGGATTTGGCTGTGATGCATCGTCAGATACGGTGGTCATCAAGGTCGGTCAACCTGCTCCTGACATTACTTCCAACGCCCCGGTTTGTGAAGGTTCGACCCTGATTCTTGAGATCACGGATCCTTCGCTGTACCTGACCTTTACATGGTATGACACGAATAATAACCCGGTCGGGACGGCCTCCACTCTGGAGATCCCGGGCATCACCCCGGATCAGAACGGAGTGTTCAGCGTAGTGGTTACGGATGAATATGGCTGTGAGACGACCGGTTACAAAGGCATAGAGGTTTTGCCTGCAGACTCGGCAGATGCCGGAGCCGACCAGTTACTTTGTGCTGGCAGTTCAGCTGATCTGGCAGGCAATATTCCCAGCTTCGGCACCGGCTTATGGACCTTAATCTCGGGCAATGCCATCATAGCGGAACCGGAAGATCCCGGAACCAATGTTTCGAACCTATCACCCGGGGAAAACATCTTTGTGTGGACCGTTACATCAGGATTTGGCTGTGGCCCATCGTCTGATACAGTGGTCATCAAGGTCGGTCAACCCGCGCCTGACATCACTTCCAACGCCCCGGTTTGTGAAGGTTCGACCCTGATTCTTGAGATCACGGACCCTTCGCTGTACCTGACCTTTACATGGTATGATACGGATAATAACCTGGTCGGGACGGCCCCAACTCTGGAGATCCCCGGCATTAGTATTGATCAGAATGGCGTATTCAGTGTAGTGGTTACGGATGAATATGGTTGTGAGACGACCGGTTACAAAGGTATAGAAGTTTTTCCTGCAGACTCGGCAGATGCCGGAGTGGACCAGTTACTTTGCGTTGGCAGTTCAACTGATCTCGAAGGTAATATTCCCAGCTTCGGCACCGGCTTATGGACATTACTCTCGGGCAATGCCATCATAGCGGCCCCGGAAGATCCCGGAGCCAATGTTTCGGACCTATCACCCGGGGAAAACATCTTTGTGTGGACCGTTACATCAGGATTTGGCTGTGGCCCATCGTCTGATACAGTGGTCATCAAAGTCGGTCAACCTGCGCCTGACATTACTTCCAACGCCCCTGTTTGTGAGAGGACGACATTAATTTTTGAAACAGGTGATTCATATGTTTCTTACCAATGGCAAGATCCCGAAGGAAACATCATTGGTTCAGCCCCAGTTATAGAAATACAGGATGTCACTGCCGGAATGGCAGGTGTTTATTCTGTCTTTACATTAGATGAATACGGTTGTGAGTCGACGAATTCTATTTCAGTGGTGATCTTCAGCTCTGAAAAAGCAGTTGCCGGCGATGACCAGCTATTGTGTAATGTGACCCAAACTAATTTTAACGCTATCGTTCCCTCAAACGGAACGGGCTTTTGGAATATTTTGAGCGGATATGGAATGATTGAGGATCCTGCCAGCAATAATTCGTTTATTTCAGATCTGGGATCAGGTGAAAATATATTTGTCTGGACTATTATACCTGAGAATGGATGCTCAGGGTCATCAGATACAGTCATTATATCGGTCCGGCAGCCGGCGCCTTTCATAACCTCTGATTCGCCTGTTTGTGAAGGTTCAGCCTTGACATTAACAGGAGAGGGAAATCAGATAATTTCTTACAGATGGGTTAGCCCGAATGGCAGCATAACGTACAATCAGGAATTAATGATCCCAAATGCTCAAATTAGTGACAATGGCTTTTATCAATTTGAGGTGACAGATATTTACGGTTGCCTGGCAGATACAATGATTGAAGTGAATGTTTATCCAGCTTATGTGGCCGATGCCGGAACAGATAAATTTGCATGCGGTAATGCTGAAATAACCTTAAATGCCGGCTTGCCACAGGATGCTTCAGGCCAATGGAATATACTTCAGGGCAGCGGCACACTCTCCGATGGATCGGATCCTAATAGCCTGTTTGTAAATCAGCCACCATATGATAACGTCTTGTTGACGTGGACATTGACCAGTTCTTTTGGATGTGTGGATACGGATACATTACTCCTTAATTACCTGGATCAAAGTCCGCCTGCTTATGCCGGAGAAGATTTTACCACTTGTATCTCCAGCTCTTCGTTGATGCTCAATGCTCAGGCCGCAGGCAATGGTCAGGGTAGTTGGACTATTCTTGAAGGTTCTGCTATGATTGAAAATATCAATGATCCTCACACCCGTATTTTTGAAATCGCTCCGGGGCCGCAAGGTATACTGGTGCTTAAGTGGAGCATCACTGATCTCTGCCATGTGGGCCTCCCAACGGCTGAAGATATATTGACCGTCTCGTTCGATGAAATGTCCGGCCCTGCCGTTATCTTAACGGAAGATACCAGCTTATGCCAGACAAATGAATTGACTGTTTCTGCAGATCAGAATTATGCAGGCCAGGGTATCTGGTCAGTAATAAGTGGATCAGGAACAATTACAGAGCCAACAAATCCCGTGACACTTATCACTGACATAAGCAGGGGAATACCTGTTACGGTACAATGGCATGTGGTAAACGGAGTTTGTCCTGTCGATTCTGCCTCAATCGTAATAAAAGCAGATCCAATGCCGGATGTTGCTATAGCCGGGCCGGATAAACAATTCTGTAATGAATCTTCGGTCATGCTCGAAGCGACTCCGTTGGTCAATGGGCAGGGCATATGGAGGCTCATTGCCGGATCGGCATCAATAGAAAATGTAAATGACCCATCTACGCTGCTATATGGATTATTGCCGGATGAAGAGATTACCCTGGTGTGGGAGGTGAGCTCGGGCGTCTGCCCGGCTAATATTGATACGGTCGCACTTACTAATTACGCGCTGCCTTCAGCAGCTATAGCAGGCGATGATCAGGTGCTTTGCAATTCAGAAGAGATTGTCATTTCAGCCGCAGAAGTTCTGTCAGGAGTGGGGGAGTGGAAAATAATTGATGGCACAGGTCTTATAAATACGGCTGATTTAGCGACCACTACTTTTATTCCGGATGCCCCGGATAGCCTCAATACATTGACCTGGACCGTATCCAATGGAATTTGCCCTGTCTCGACAGATACAGTAAGCATCATTAATTATCAGCTGCCGGGTATTGCAGAAGCAGGAGATGATATCTTTGCCTGTACGGATTCAGTGAGCCTTTCAGCACAGGCGATTGAGGTTGGTACGGGTCTCTGGCAAATTATACAGGGCAGCGGTCAGATCTCGCACGCAGGAAGTAATCAAATAACTGTGACACAGCTTTTAAATGATGATACCGTCACAATTTCCTGGAATATAACCAACGGCACTTGCCCTCTGTCTTCTGATACGGTGACAATTACAACAGCAAAAAATTATCTGGTAGCGCAAGCCGGTGTGGATCTGGAACCATGTAGTGAAGAGCATATTCAATTGAATGCTGAAGCTGCTCCGGAGGGAGCTGCAGGAATGTGGAAGATCATTTCAGGCCCGGGAGTTATCAGGGACCCGTCAAATGCGGTTAGTTGGGTGGATCAGCTTACCGCAGGTCAGGAAACGGTATTGACATGGACCTTGAGCGAGGGAGCTTGCCCGGAAGTGACAGATACCATAAGCATTAACAATCTGAATGGAGCAAATATCAGCGCAAATTTCCTGATCAACAGATCAGGTTGTGTCGGGGATAGCCTCGCGATCATTGACATCAGTAACTTGCCTGAAGCATCCGGTATCGTATTTACCTGGACCGGCAATGGTATTATCATTTCTACAGAACGTGATCCGGTGGTGGTTTTTGAAGAGTCAGGGTCTAAAAGTATTCAACTGGAGATTCAGCTTGGAGCATGTAGGAGCATTTCTCCAACAAAAGAAATATATCTGCTTGATTGTCTGATATATGGACAGGACACAGCTTCTGTGTATAATAATGTTTCTGTCTTTCCCAACCCAAGCAATGGCCGGATATGGGTGGAAATACAGCAATCAGTGTCTGAATCAAGGTTAATGACGTACAATGCAGGAGGGAAGTTGATCCATGATGAAAAAGTACAAGGCAATGCATCCATTAAAGAGCTTGATTTTGCGGAACCGGGTTTTTACTTCGTTAGATTGGTTAATCCGGATTTTGAAAAAACAATCAAAGTATTGATTTTGAATTAAGCCTGGTTATGTATTATAATGTATCAAACTCTTGGATACATGCCTAACCCGACCTTTCTGCCCCTTGTTCGAGACTATTCGACCATAATATTTAGGCCCTTAGGCTTTTAAGAGCGATGAAAAATGTAAATGATTGTGATTTAAAAGCTTTCAAAAATTTTTACAAAAAATAACTGGAATATTGTTGCGGTAATCAGAATGTTTATTACCTTTGCGCCACTTTATGAAGAAAAATATTGTCATCCGTTTTTAATTTAACCAGGATATGAATCAGAAAATTAGAATTAAGCTTCGTTCTTATGACCACAATCTGGTGGACATTTCTACGGAGAAAATAGTTAAGACCGTCCGCTCAAGCGGTGCTGTCGTAACGGGTCCGATTCCGCTGCCTACCGAGAAAAAAATGTTTACCGTGTTGCGCTCGCCACACGTTAATAAAAAGTCTCGTGAGCAGTTTTCAATGCGTACCCACAAACGTTTGATCGAGATCTACACTCCTACGCAGAAAACAGTTGATGCGCTTTCGAGATTGGAATTACCAAGTGGGGTAGATATCCAGGTCAAGCTGACATAAGGATTAATTTCATTTTTTATTAAATAAATCGGTGGCATTGTGGGCTCAAGCCTTTTAATGTCTTATTAAATAATATTGTCGTGAACGGAATTATCGGAAAGAAATTGGGCATGACCAGCGTGTATGATTCTAAAGGTAACTATGTTGCCTGTACGGTCATCGAAGCAGGACCATGTGTGGTTACACAGGTAAAAAATGTCGAAACAGACGGTTACAAGGCTTTGCAAATTGCATTCGGTGACGTCAAAGCAAAAAATGTCTCAAAACAATTGACCGGCCACTTCGCTAAAGCTGGCACTGAGCCGCTTAAGACAGTCATAGAATTGAGAGATTCCAGCCTGGCAAAGGCACTTGGTGAAACGGTCGAAATTGCTGACGTGCTTAGCGAAGGAGATAAGGTCGATGTGCTTGGTATAACCAAGGGTAAAGGCTTTCAGGGCGTCGTCAAACGTCACGGCTTCGGTGGGGTCGGACAGGCCACCCACGGTCAGCACAACAGGCTTAGAGCCCCCGGTTCGGTAGGTGCGTCCTCATTCCCTTCCAAGGTTTTCAAAGGCATGCGTATGGCCGGGCAGACCGGTAATACCAATGTCAAAATGAAAAACCTTCAGGTATTAAAAATATTTTCTGAGCAGAACCTCGTCCTGGTCAAGGGAGCTATCCCCGGCCACAAAGGATCTGTCGTAATCATTGAAAGTCTTAAGAAATGAAACTGGATATATTAACTAAGGCAGGAGCGTCGACCGGACGTTCATTTGAGTTCTCTTCCGAGCTTCTTGGAGAAAAACCGAACGAACATGCAGTATACCTTGCCGTAAAGGCTTACCTGGCCAACCAGCGCCAGGGCACACACAGTGCAAAGGAACGTAGTGAAGTGTCCGGTTCCACACGTAAGCTGCATAAGCAGAAAGGTACCGGTGGCGCACGTAAAGGTAGCATCAAGTCCGGTGTCCTTCATGGCGGAGCAAGGATCTTCGGACCGAAGCCACGCAACTACAGCCAGGAGCTGAACAAAAAGGTCAAAAAGGTGGCTCGCCGTTCTGTTCTGGTCGATAAGCTGATCAACAATAAGATCATCATCGTGGAGGACTTTACCTTCGACGCACCAAAGACCAAAGAGCTGATCGGTATTTTCAGCGCCCTTAAAGCGGACAAGAAACCTCTCCTCGTAACAGGTGAGCTGAATAAAAACGTATACCTGTCTGGCCGTAACCTGCCTAAGGCCGGTGTGACATTCGCAGATGAGCTGAATGTATATGATCTGCTGAAAGCGGACTCAATAGTGCTCTTCGAAGGCGCTGTAGAAAAAATCGTAAAATCAATTGCCTGATCTCTAAATAAAGTACAGTCATGATCCATAACATCTTAGTCAGACCGGTCATCAGTGAGAAGGCCAACGAATTGTCTAATCTTGGAAAATATACCTTTGTGGTGGCTAAAAAAGCCAACAAGATTGAGATTAGCAAGGCTATTGAAAAAATGTACAATGTCAATGTCGCTTCTGTCAACACCTACGTAATGCCTGTAAAGGTGATTACCCGCAGTGGACGTACCGGTGTGATGAAAGGTCTGAAGCCGTCCTATAAAAAAGCGGTGGTAACGCTTGCGCCCGGTGAGACCATTGACATTTTCCAAAACAACAATGAGGAATAACCTCTTCTTATTAAAAAAATAAACTGTAAGCAGCTATGCCAGTTAAGAAGTATAATCCGATAACTCCGGGAACCCGTTACAGAGTAGGGAATGCATTTGCCGAAGTAACCACCAACACGCCGGAAAAATCACTTACCACGGACCTGAAAAAAACAGGCGGACGTAATCACGATGGTAAAATGACCATGCGTCAGCGTGGCGGAGGTCACAAAAGGAAATACCGTATCATCGACTTCAAGCGTAATAAGGACGGTGTACCGGCTAAAGTGGTTTCTATCGAGTACGATCCCAACAGAAGCGCATTTATAGCCCTGCTGAACTACGCTGACGGTGAGAAGAGATATATCATAGCTGCCAAGAACATGAAGGTAGGAGACGCTATAGTAAGCGGCGCTGGTTCGCCGATCGAACCGGGCAATGCGCTCTTCCTCAAAGATATTCCGCTGGGTGCCGAGATCTACGCGATCGAAATGCAGCCCGGTAAAGGTGCGGCTATCGCGCGAAGCGCCGGCTCTTATGCGATCCTGGTTGGTAAGGAAGACCGTTATGCGGTTATCAAGCTGCCTTCCGGTGAAGTTCGCAGGATCCTTCTGACCTGTAAGGCGACTGTCGGTGTTGCTTCCAATCCTGACCACAGCTTGCTGGTGCTGGGCAAGGCCGGCCGTAAAGTATGGATCGGCCGCCGTCCGCGTGTGAGAGGTGTTGCGATGAACCCGGTCGATCACCCGATGGGTGGTGGTGAAGGAAGGGCATCCGGAGGACACCCGATCTCCCGTACCGGCATCATGGCCAAAGGTCAGAAAACAAGAAATGTTAATAAGAAAAGCTCTGCTTTGATCATTTCAAGACGTAAATCTAAATAATAACCGAAATCTGAAATATTAGCATTATGGCTAGATCGTTAAAGAAAGGTCCTTATGTTCACTACGCCCTCCTCGCTAAAGTAGCAAAGGCGAAAGAGTCAACTAAAAAGTCGGTGATCAAGACATGGTCACGTGCATCGATGATCATCCCTGACATGGTCGGTGAAACCATCGCTGTTCACAATGGCAAGACATTTGTACCTGTATTTGTGACTGAGAACATGGTAGGCCACAAACTGGGAGAATTCTCTCCGACACGTAACTTCAGAGGTCACGGAGGTAAAAAGAAATAATCGTTCATAAACAGAAAGTTGGCTTTTCTAAATTAAATAACAATGGAAGCACTAGCTAAATATAAAAATGTCAAAGGATCGGAGCGTAAGATGCGCCTGGTTGTTGATACCATCAGAGGAAAAGGTGTCGGACAGGCATTGTCGATCCTGAAGTTTACTCAGCGCTCTTCTGCACACTCCGTTTATAAAACTTTGCTGTCTGCAGTAGCTAACTGGGAACAAAAAACCGGTGTCGAATCCGGTGCTGATAGCCATGGTTTGTATGTCAAGACTGCATTCGTCGACGGTGCGGGTATGTTGAAAAGGTTCCAGCCGGCTCCACACGGTCGCGCTCATAGGATCAGAAAGCGTTCCTGCCACCTCACCATCGTAGTGGACAATAAAATTCCATTAGAAAATTAATACCATCATTTAATTATAAATAACCTTATTCATGGGTCAAAAGACAAGTCCTGTAGGTAATAGACTGGGAATCATCAGAGGATGGGATTCCAACTGGTTCGGAGGAAAAGACATGGCTTCCAAGGTCGTGGAAGATGAGCAGATCAGAAATTATATGAGAGCTCGTATACCGAAAGGCGGAATCGCTAAGATCGCTATCGAACGTACCTTGAAAAGAATTACTGTCACTATCCATACTTCCCGTCCGGGTATTATCATCGGTAAGGGAGGCCAGGAAGTGGACCGTATCCGCGAGGAGCTGAAAAAGCTGACCGGCAAGGATGTTCAGATCAATATCCACGAGATCCGCAAGCCGGAGCTGGATGCAGCTATCGTCGGCGAGACCATCGCCAAGCAGATCGAATCCCGTATCAACTACAGAAGGGCGACCAAGATGGCGATCCAGTCCACGATGCGTGCAGGTGCCGAAGGTATTAAGATCCGTCTCTCAGGCCGTCTGAATGGCGCCGAGATGGCCCGCTCCGAAGAGTACAAGGAAGGCCGGACCCCGCTCCATACCTTCCGTGCCGATATCGACTACTGTATCTCAACCGCTCAGACCGTATACGGCCTGATAGGGATCAAAGTATGGATCTGTAAAGGTGAGGTATTCGGTAAGCGTGAGATCATGCCTCTCCAGTCCGAAGAGAAAAAAGCAGGTCAGCAGGGCGGTTCAGGTGGTGGCCGTGGCGACCGTGGTGGAAACCGTGGCGACCGTAGGGGTGGAAACAGAAATTTTAAATCGAAAAGACAGTAATTAAAGATATTTAATGTATCTTTGCACCTCCTTACGGGAACCTAGATACAAATAGCTTTTAATCAGCGAATTATAAAGGAAGACGTACCATGTTACAACCAAAAAGAACCAAGTATAGAAAGCAGCATAAAATGAATCCGAAAGGTGTTGCTCACAAGGGTAGTACGATATCTTTCGGCTCAGTGGCGCTTAAGGCCATAACCGGCGGAAGGCTGACAGCCCGTCAGATCGAATCTGCAAGGATCGCTATGACGCGCTACATGAAGAGAGAGGGTAAGGTATGGATCAGGATTTTCCCTGATAAGCCGATCACCAAGAAGCCGCTTGAAGTTCGTATGGGTAAAGGTAAAGGGCCTGTTGATCATTATGTTGCTGTCATCAAACCGGGCAGGATCCTGTTTGAAATGGACGGTGTACCTGTAGAGGTTGCCACTGAGGCATTCAGACTGGCGGCCCAGAAGCTCCCGGTCCTGACCAAGACCCTTTTGAGAACTGACATCCGTATTGTTTAATTTTGAAACCAGAGCATATCATGGCAAACAAACATTATAAAGAAGTTCAGAATTTGGCTGACAACGAATTGGTTGAAAAATTGGCACAGACGCAGGTTGACCTGACCAAAACAAGATTTGATCAGACGATCTCGGGAAATGTATCTCCTAAGGAGATCCGTGATTCCAAAAAAACAATTGCCAGGATTCAGACTGAGATCAGGAGCAGGGAGATCGCTCAGATGAGCGAGGCTCAATTGGCGAAAAGATCGAGGATCCGCCACAGGAGAAGTAAATAATTGAATCCACCGGTATAAATCATAATTTTTAAAGTATCCGTCAATATGGAACAAGTTGTTAGAAAGTTCAGAAAGGAGCGTGTTGGTAAGGTGACCAGCAACAAAATGGATAAGTCCATTTCTGTGATGGTGGAAAGAAAGATCAAACATCCGTTATACGGAAAGTTTGTTAAAAAGTCCAACTCCTTTATGGCACACGACGAAAAGAACGAATGTCAGATCGGTGACATCGTAAGAATCATGGAAACCAGACCTCTTTCGAAGAACAAAAGATGGAGATTGGTGGAGATCATTGAAAAAGCGAAGTAATTTAATAATCAGGAATAATCTTTATTTGTCATGATACAGACAGAATCAAGACTAAGAGTAGCAGACAACAGTGGTGCAAAAGAAGTTCTTTGTATCCATGTTTTGGGTGGGTCTACCCGCCGTTATGCTTCTATCGGGGATAAAATCGTAGTCTCCGTTAAGCAGGCTTCCCCGGGAGGTATCAAAAAAGGCACAGTGTCGAAAGCTGTCATCGTAAGGACCAAAAAAGAGATCAGAAGAGCTGACGGTTCTTACATCCGTTTCGATGACAACGCAGTCGTTCTTTTGAACAACCAGGACGAGCCGCGGGGTACACGTATCTTTGGCCCGGTAGCAAGAGAGCTCCGCGATAAAGATTATATGAGAATTGTTTCATTAGCTCCTGAGGTGCTTTAAAATTTAAGTCATGAGTAAAAAGACAAATTCTAATCAAAAGCGTTTCGCACCGAAACTGCACATCAAAAAAGGTGATGAGGTTTTGATCATAGCAGGTAGCGAAAAAGGCAACAAGGGTATCGTTACCAAGGTCCTGGTGGACCAGAACAGAGCCGTTGTTGAAGGCCGTAACATGGCCAAAAAACACGTCAAGCCTCAGCAGGACCAGCCGGGTGGGATCCAGGACATTGAAGTCCCTATACACATCTCCAACCTGATGCTTGTTGACAAAAAAGGAAATGCAAGCCGCATTGGTCGTAAAGAAGAGGATGGCAAATTGGTAAGATATTTTAAAAAATCAGGCGAAATAGTTAAGTAATGAGTTACGTTCCCAGATATAAATCCAAATATAAGGATGAAGTGATCCCCAAGCTGATGGAAGAATTTAAATATACTTCTATCATGCAGGTGCCCCGGCTTGAAAAGATCTGTATCAACCAGGGTCTGGGTGATGCTGTGGCAGACAAAAAGGTGATCGATAACGCATTGGTCGACCTTGCGACCATCGCAGGCCAGAAAGCCGTTGTCACCAAAGCCAGGAACTCCATCTCCAACTTTAAGCTGAGAGAGGGTATGCCTATCGGGATCCGTGTCACTTTGCGCAACGAGCGTATGTTTGAATTCCTGGATCGCTTTATCTCCGTCACTTTGCCGAGGGTGAGAGACTTCAAGGGTATCAATGATAAAAGCTTCGATGGCCGCGGAAACTATTCAATGGGTATCACAGAGCAGATCATCTTCCCGGAAGTGGATATCGATAAGATAGCTAAAGTGTTGGGAATGAACATTACCTTCGTTACTTCCGCCAAGACCGACAAAGAGGCATTTGCCCTGCTGGCAGCTTTGGGTTTGCCTTTCAAAAATCAAAAAAACAGCTAAATAATATTTCCAGATGGCAAAAAAATCAATAATCGCGCGCGAGAAAAAAAGAGAGCGCATGGTTGCTAAATACGCTGAGAAAAGAAAACAACTGAAAGAAGAAGGCAATTATGATGAATTGGACAAATTGCCCCGTAACTCTAACCCCATCAGATTGCACAACCGTTGCAGACTGACCGGACGTCCTAAGGGTTACATGAGAGATTTTGGTATTTGCCGCGTTATGTTCAGAAAAATGGCTCTGGAAGGCAAGATCCCTGGTATTACCAAGTCTTCCTGGTAATATTTTAGTTGAATAAATTTTTATTGAGAAATAAATTATAAAAAAATGGCTCTAAACGATCCGATAGCAGATTACCTGACCAGAATCAGAAATGCGCAGCAAGCCGGCCACAGAATCGTAGAGATTCCCGCTTCTAAAATGAAGAAGAGGATCACCGAGATCCTGTACGAAAACGGTTATATCCTGAAATATATCTTTGATGACGCTGCCGGAAAGCAGGGAGTTATTAAGATCGCGCTTAAATACAATGAAGCGACCAAGAGGCCTGTTATTCAGGAGCTGAAGCGTATAAGCCGTCCCGGCCTTCGCCAGTATTTTCACTGTGACGAGTTGCCGCGCGTGATCAATGGCCTGGGTATCGCTATCATCTCAACTTCTCACGGTCTTTTGACAGACAAGCAGGCGAGAGCGCAAAACGTCGGGGGAGAAGTGGTATGCTTCGTTAGTTAATTTTTTAGAAAGAAAGAAATTATTTATTATGTCAAGAATAGGTAAAGCTCCGATCAATATTCCCGCAGGAGTGGAGTTTAGTGCAGACAAGTCAAATGTTGTTACGGTAAAAGGTCCGAAAGGCACCCTGACCCAAAAGTTTGACGCTGATATGATCTTCAGGGTTGAAGATGGTGTTCTGACTGTTGAACGCCCTACGGATTCCAAACGTCACCGTTCCATGCACGGACTGACCCGCGCCCTGGTCAACGGTATGGTGGAAGGTGTTTCTACCGGTTTTACCAAGACAATGGAGCTGATAGGTGTCGGTTTCAGAGCGAGCAACACAGGACAACTGCTTGAACTGGCGCTTGGTTTCTCTCACCCGATCATGTTCCAGCTTCCACCTGAAGTCAAATTGGAAACAAAGGCCGAGAAAGGTATGCCTCCTACCATCATCCTGAACAGCTTTGACAAACAACTCATCGGTCAGGTAGCGGCAAAGATCCGTTCGTTCAAAAAGCCTGAACCGTATAAAGGAAAAGGTATCCGTTTTGCCGGTGAAGAGGTACGCAGAAAAGCAGGTAAAACTGCCGGTAAGAAATAATATCCTTATAACATTCTATTTCGAATTGATATGAAAAAGACAAAAGAGGAATCAAGATCCAGGATCCACCTGAGGATCAGAAAAAAAGTCACCGGTTCGGCACAACGTCCCCGTCTGACTGTATTCCGAAGCAATAAGGCAATCTATGCTCAGTTGATCGATGATGCTTCCGGCAATGTTTTGACTGCTGCTTCTTCGGCCCTGCTTGCTGAAAAGACCGGTGTTAATAAGGTTGATCAGGCAAAGGCTGTTGGTAAATTGATCGCGGAACGTGCCAGGGATAAAGATATCGAAACCATTGTATTTGACCGCAGTGGGTATCTCTACCATGGCAGGGTAAAGGCTTTGGCTGAAGGTGCACGTGAAGCAGGATTGAAATTTTAAATTTTATAGTTAAAAAGTAATGGCAAAACAACCACAAAATAGATTGCGTCCTACTGACGCTGAGTTGAAAGATAAGCTGGTAGCTGTCAATCGCGTTGCGAAAGTTACAAAAGGTGGACGTACCTTCAGCTTTGCTGCTATTGTAGTCGTTGGCGATGGCCAGGGAACAGTAGGTCAGGGTCTGGGTAAAGCCAGAGATGTTGCTGATGCTATCGCAAAAGCGATCGACGATGCGAAGAAAAACCTGGTGCATTTTCCGATCTTAAAGGGTACCATTCCACACCCTCAGCTAGGGAAGTATGGCGCCGGTAAAGTTCTGATCAAGCCTGCTGCCGACGGTACCGGTGTGATCGCCGGAGGTGCGATGAGAGCTGTTCTGGAGATCGGCGGCGTACACAACGTCCTTGCTAAATCACAGGGCTCATCCAATCCGCACAACGTCGTCAAAGCGACCATTGATGCCCTGACAAGGTTGAGAGACCCGCGCACGGTAGCTCAGCAGAGAGGCCTTTCTATGAAGGAGTTGTTTACAGGTGAATTTGAAAAATAATTAGTCATGGGACAATTGAAGATAACACAAATTAAAAGCACAATTGATCGTTCGAAAAAACAAAAGGCGACAATTGAAGCACTGGGTATTAAAAAAGTTTACCGTTCAGTTGTGCATGAAGACTCTCCTGCGCTGCAGGGCATGATCAAAGCGGTTCAGCACCTGATAAAGGTAGAAGAGGTAAAATAATCTTTATATTAATTAAGATATTCTAATGGAATTAAATAATCTAAGACCAGCAAAGGGTTCAAATAAATCCAGCAAGAGAATTGCCCGGGGCCAGGGAAGCGGTCGCGGTGGTACTGCGACAAGAGGTCATAAAGGGGATAAGGCCAGAGCGGGTTTCAAGGCTAAGCGGGCACATGAAGGTGGTCAGATGCCGCTTCAGATGCGTTTGCCTAAGTTTGGCTTCAAGAATGTCAACCGTGTTGAATACGTAGGCATTAATCTGAATACATTGGATGCCCTTGCTGAGATGCACAATGTGACGGAGATCAACTTTGATTTCCTTACTTCCAAAAAAGTTATCAAAAAATCGGAAAAATATAAAATCCTCGGTACAGGTGAACTGACCAAGGCCCTGACCGTGACTGCCCATGCAGCTTCTAAAGCCGCACAGGAAAAGATCACCGGTCTTGGCGGAACATTTACGGCCATCTGATGTTGACTTGATTTTAACAAAACTTTAGAAGACAAAACAAACATTTACCTAGAGGATGAAAAGATTTATCGACACTTTAAAGAATATCTGGTCCATCAAGGAGCTTAGAAACAGATTGTTATATACACTTCTTCTGCTCCTGGTTTACAGATTGGGCTCATATATCGTCTTGCCGGGTGTGATGCCGGATGTTCTTTCCAATGTAGCGAAAGGCAGAAGCGCAAATGATTTGTTGGGACTGATCAATATCTTTACGGGAGGAGCTTTTAACCAGGCTTCTATTTTTGCTTTGGGTATCATGCCGTACATTACGGCATCGATCATCATTCAGGTGCTCGGTTTTGCAGTTCCGTATTTCCAGCGCCTTCAGCAAAAAGAAGGTGAATCCGGCCGTAAGAAGCTGAACCAGATAACCCGTGTACTTACTGTTGCAATCACGCTTGTACAGGGTGGTGCCTACCTCACATATCTGAAAGGTGTCGGTGCGATCTCGCCTAATGTTTCTATGGGTGTCTTCTGGGGTGCTAATATCCTGATCCTTACAACCGGTACGGTCTTTGCGATGTGGCTGGGTGAAAAGATCACGGATAAAGGTATTGGTAACGGTGTTTCCCTCCTCATCATGGTGGGTATCCTTTCAAGATTGCCTCAATCATTTATATTTGAATTTGATGCTCAGATGGCGTCCAGCGGTCTGATCATATTTATACTGGAGCTGGCGGCGTTGTTCCTGATCATTATGTTTACGATCCTTATCGTTCAGGGTGTTCGTAAGATTCCGTTACAGTTCCCTAAGAAGGCGATCGGCGGAGGCAGCCTTGCAGCCGGTAACCGCGATTATATTCCGCTCAAGGTCAATGGTGCCGGTGTAATGCCGATCATCTTTGCCCAGGCCCTGATGTTCCTTCCTGCCATTGTTGCGCAGTATTTTGCAGGTACGGACGGCTCGACGGTTGCCACAAGCGGTATCGTTCGTTCTCTCAACGATCACTTCTCATTTACCTACAACCTGATCTACTTTATCCTCATCATTGTATTTACATACGTTTATACGGCATTGCTGATCAATCCGCAACAATATGCCGAATACCTTAAAAGATCCAATGCTTATATTCCGGGAGTAAAGCCCGGTAAGGATACGGAAGATTACATCGACGCTATTACGTCCAAGATCACTTTCCCGGGTGCGGTGATCCTCGGCATTGTGGCTATCCTGCCAGCGATCGCTGTTTTGTTCGGTGTCAATCCATCCTTTGCTTTGTTCTTCGGAGGTACGTCTCTGCTGATCATGGTTGCGGTTATCCTGGATACGCTGGCCCAGATCGAAAGTCATCTGCTGATGAGAAAATACGATGGTCTCGTCCAGTCCGGTAAGATACAGGGCCGTGCCAGCTCCGGCGGCATTCAAATCGGCTCATATTGATCATGGTGTCCTGTTCCTTTCTGACACGGGTTACCATTGATATTCAACAAAAAGAAATCAATCTCTGACTCTGATGTTTAATCCTAAAGTTAAACCGAAGAGCTCTGAAGAGATCGCTAAAATAAAAGAAAGCTGCACGATTGTTGTCAAGGCATTGGCACATGTGGCTTCCATAATCAGACCCGGAGTTACGGGTCTGTATCTCGATAAAGAAGCAGAAACGCTGATAAATGACCTTGGAGCCAAACCGGCATTTAAAGGTTACAACGGCTTTCCTGCTTCTTTATGCATTTCAGTGAACGCTGCTGTAGTGCATGGTATCCCCAACAATGATGAATTGAAAGAAGGGGATGTGATCTCGGTCGATTGCGGCGCGGTGATCAATGGTTATTTTGGGGATTCGGCGTACACCTTTGCACTGGGAACGGTTGACGAAGAAGTACAGCGATTGCTCAGAGTCACGAATGAATCACTGCACATGGCTGTCGGGCAGGCAAAGACCGGCAACCGTATTGGCGATGTTGCCTTTGCGGTCCAGGAATATGCCGAGGTCCGGAATAAATTTGGGATCGTGAGAGAGCTGGTAGGCCATGGTATCGGCAAAAAACTGCATGAGCCTCCTGATGTTCCTAACTTTGGCAGGCGTGGCAACGGCCTCCGGCTGGAAGAGGGATGGGTGATCGCGATAGAGCCTATGGTCAATATGGGTACAAAAGATGTATACCAGGCTAAAGATCATTGGACGATCCTCACCAGGGATGGAAAGCCGTCGGCACACTTTGAACATACGGTCGTAGTGAGGCAGGGAAGTGGAGAGATCCTCTCTGATCATGCTCCGATCGAAGCCGAAATAAAAAATAATACAAATATTGTAAATATTTCCAGAAATATTTAGATATTTGCACTCCGAAAAAAGGACTTATGTCAAAACAGGACATTATAAAACAAGACGGGATCATCGAAGAGGCATTGTCCAATGCCATGTTCAGGGTACGTCTTGAAAATGATCATCAGATTTTGGCGACGATTTCCGGAAAGATGAGGATGCACTATATCCGTATTCTTCCAGGAGATAAGGTTTCAGTAGAAATGTCACCATATGACCTGTCGAGAGGCAGGATCATTTACAGATATAAATAATAAAATTTTGACTGATGAAAGTTAGAGCATCAATTAAAAAAAGATCTGCAGATTGTAAGATCGTTCGTAGGAAAGGGAAGCTTTATGTGATCAACAAGAAGAACCCTAAGTTTAAACAAAGACAAGGATAATTTTTATCAATAATAATAGTATAGTTATATGGCTCGTATAGCAGGAGTTGATTTACCAAGAAACAAAAGAGGTGTAATCGCCTTAACTTATATTTTCGGTATCGGCAGATCACTGGCCGCAAAAGTTCTGGCACAGGCCGGTGTCAGTGAAGACACAAAGGTGACTGACTGGACGGATGAAAATATCAAGACCATTTCTCGCATCGTCAACGATGAGCATAAGACCGAAGGTCAGCTGAGATCTGAGATCCAGCTGAATATCAAACGTTTGATGGATATTGCCTGTTACCGCGGTCTGCGTCATCGTAAAGGCCTTCCTCTGAGAGGCCAGCGTACCAAAAACAACTCCCGTACCCGTAAAGGGAAGCGTAAGACAGTTGCCAACAAGAAAAAGGCGACTAAATAATTAAATAACATCGATTTTATATAGCTCAAGGATTATGGCTAAAGCACAAAAGAAAGTTAAAAAAAGAAAGGTTAAGGTCGAGTCGGAAGGACTGGCTTATATTCAGGCGAGCTTCAACAACCTGATTATTTCATTGACCAACCGTCAGGGTGAGGTTATCTCCTGGGCATCTGCAGGTAAAGCCGGATTCAGAGGCTCCAAAAAGAATACACCTTATGCAGCCCAGGTTGCAGCATCGGATGCAGGTAAAGTAGCGTATGATGCCGGTCTAAGAAATGTAGAGGTGTATGTTAAGGGACCTGGCGCCGGCCGTGAATCTGCTATCAGGGCTATCGACGGCTCCGGTATCAAGGTGACCAAGATCTATGATGTTACGCCTATCCCGCACAACGGATGCCGCCCTCCTAAGAAAAGAAGAGTTTAATCACTATATTATATTAAAAGAAGAATCAGAATATGGCAAGATATACAGGACCCGCGACTAAAAAAGCCAGGGCGTTTGGCGAACCGATCTTTGGCCCGGATAAATCTTTCGACAAGAAAAAATATGCTCCGGGACAACACGGTCCTTCCCGTAAAAGAAAACAAAAGTCCGACTATGCGCTCCAGCTGATGGAGAAGCAAAAGGCCAAATATACATATGGGGTATTGGAACGTCAGTTTAGAAATACGTTTACCAAAGCTGCCAGAAAAAGTGGTGTGACCGGTACCGTATTGCTTCAGTTCCTTGAGGCCCGCCTTGACAATGTCGTGTACCGTATGGGTATTGCTACAAGCCGCAGAGGTGCCCGTCAGCTGGTATCTCACCGCCATATTGTGGTCAACGGTGTTGTTACCAATATTCCTTCTTTCCACGTTAAACCCGGAGATGTTATAGAAGTGAGAGGTAAGTCACGTAATCTTGATCTGATCACAGGCAATGTGAAATCAAAGCACGATATGCGTAAGCATGCCTGGATCGAGTTCAACCCGGAGAGAATGGAAGGCAAATTCCTTGCTTATCCTGAAAGAGAGCAGATCCCGGAAACGATCAACGAGCAGCTGATCGTCGAATTGTACTCCAAATAATGACCTTGTCAATAGTGAAAACTATCAACCGTCTATTATAATAATTAGATTTATTTCAAATGAGCATACTAAATTTTCAAAAGCCGGATAAAATTATTCTTCAGAAAGCCACTGATTTCGATGGCCTTTTTGAATTTAAGCCGCTCGAGCCTGGTTTCGGCCAGACAATCGGCAACTCATTGAGAAGAGTGCTTTTGAATTCCCTGGAAGGTTTTGCGATCTCTGCTATCCGCATCGGTGGCGTCGATCACGAATTTTCTACGATTCCCGGTGTTGTTGAAGATGTGATCGAAATCATCCTCAATCTGAAACAGGTGCGTTTGAAATTGCAGCTGAAAGATGAAGACATCACCAACGAAAAGATCTACCTTACCCTTAGAGGGAAGGAAGAGTTCAAATCAGGAGACATTGAACAGTTTACCAATGTGTTCAAGGTGATGAATCCTGACCTGCTGATCTGCCGTATGGAACCCAGTGTGACTCTTGAGATCGAGCTGACCATAACCAAAGGTCGTGGTTACGTTCCTGCTGATGAGCAGCCGGAAAGAGAAAATGTCATCGGTGTTATTCCGATCGACTCCATCTACACGCCGGTTAAAAATGTCGCTTACCAGGTATCGAATACCCGTGTAGGTCAGCGTACGGACTATGAGAAGCTGACCATTGAGGTCAAAACTGATGGCACTATCCATCCCGAAGAAGCGGTCAAGGAAGCTTCACGTATCCTGATCCAGCACCTGATGCTGATCACTGACGAAAATATTTCGTTTGACGATGCTGCTAAGGGCGAAGAGAATGTGGTCGATGAGCACATCCTGCACATGCGTAAGCTGCTGAAAACTACGCTGGAAGATCTCGATCTTTCCGTAAGGGCTTATAACTGCCTGAAGGCTGCCAAGATCAATACGCTGGGCGAGATGGTCCAATATGAAACGCATGAGCTTCTTAAGTTCAGAAACTTCGGTAAGAAGTCGCTGGTCGAGATTGAAGAGCTGCTTTCAACCAAAGGCCTTCATTTCGGTATGGACCTGACCAAATACAAACTGGACGAAGAATAATTTCTTTAGATAATCTTATTTATTAATTTCTTGCAAATTACTGTCGCACTTTAGTGCATAGTGTTGCGAAGCTAAAAATTCAATAACAAATGAGACACGGCGATAAAGTCAATGCCTTGGGAAGAACCAAATCCCACAGAGATGCGATGCTCAAAAACATGGCGTCTTCACTGATCGAACACAAAAGAATCACAACAACACTGGCGAAGGCTAAAGTTCTGAGAGGCTTCCTTGAGCCGCTTGTGACCAAGAGTAAAAATAACAATACACATTCCCGCAGGGTTGTATTCTCTTACCTGCAGAATAAATCAGCCGTGGATACCTTGTTTACCGATATCAGGGAAAAAGTTGTCAACAGGCCGGGAGGTTATCTTCGCATCATCAAACTGGGTGTGCGTAAGCACGACAATACTGAGATGGCCCTGATCGAATTTGTAGATTTCAACACACTATATAACCCGAACCAGTCTCTTGACGGTAAGGCTAAGACAAAAACAAGACGTAGCCGTAAAAAGACCTCTGGCGCTACAACCCAGGCCGCACCGGCTGCCGAGGTCGCAGAAACAACAGAAGCTCCTGTTGAAGAAGTAGTTGAGGCAACTGTTGAAGCTGTTGAGACTGTCAGCGTAGATGAAACACCTGCTCCGGAGGTCGTGGAAGAAGCAGCGGTTGCTGAGGTTGTTGAAGAAGCAGCTGCTTCAGAAGAAACACCTGCTGTTGAAGAGCCATCTGCGGAAGAAGACAGTAAGGAAGCTTAACCTTTCTTTGTAAAATATAGAAAAAGCCTGGATATTTGTCCGGGCTTTTTTTTATGATTTGTCCCGTCCTGAAATAAGTTGACACAAAATATACATTGGTTATAGAACATCATCAACCGGGAGCCATCAGCTTTGATTGCAGCGATGTACCTTCAGGCCCTTACCTGGTACTGATCCGTGATGCTGATCGCAGGTATTATGGCCGGTTGATAAAACTTTAGGTGAAAATTACTGATTGCCTATATGAAATAAATTTTATCTAAAAATATTCAAAAAAATTTGACAGTTTGAAACGATGGTGTAACTTTGACACATAGTAACGAAGAATGACATCTTTTAGCAGCACATATTGGTTTTTTGGTTTCTTTTATTTTACCGATAAGAGCCGGGAACGATATGGTGTGTAATCAGATATAAATTATAAATCGTAGAAGTCCCGGTCGATCGACCGGGACTTTTTTTTTAACCATACATCAATGACTAAAGAGAGAGTTGCGATACAGGGAACCAAGGCTTCCTTTCACGAAGAGGCCGCCTTTAAGTTTTTTGACGAGGCGATCGATATCCTCGAGTGTAAAACTTTTCGTGATACCTGTGAAGCGATGCGGGAGGGTAGGGCCGACTACGTAGTGATGGCTATTGAAAACAGCATTGCAGGCAGCCTTTTGCCGAATTACGGCCTTTTGCGCGAATTCCGGTTTCGTATCATCGCCGAGGCCTACCTGCATATTCAACTGCACCTGATGGCTTTGCCGGGTGTCAGCCTCGACGATATCAGAATAGTGGAGTCCCATCCCATCGCTATTCAGCAATGTAATGACTTCCTTGCTGAGCATCCGGCTTTGCGGGTGGTCGAAAGTGAGGATACGGCAGCATGTGCGCGTAAGATCAAGCAGGATCTGCTATGGGATACGGCGGCCATCGCCAACCAATACGCTTCGCAGACTTATGGCCTGCACATCCTGGAGAGGAGGATTGAAACACATAAAAAAAATTTTACCAGATTTTTATTGTTGACCAGAGAGATGACCGGAATAGAAGGAAGCAATAAGGCTTCATTATCATTTCAGACAGGGAACAATGTTGGCGCCCTTGTCGATGTATTGCGCTGCTTTTCTGAAGAAAACATCAACCTGAGCAAGATACAGTCCATGCCGGTGCTCGGCAGAAGGAATGAGTACGAGTTCTATGTGGATGTGGAATGGGAAAATACCGATGACTACCGTATCGCTATCCAAAGGGCGCTCAAATATGCTGTCAACTTCAACATCATGGGTGAATATATTAAAAATGACAGGGTTTAAATCTGAATACAATTTAAATGAACATGAAACATAATCTCGACCTCATTCCGCTTCGATCCTGGCTGGATACCGGAGCGGAGCCGCTTGTCATCGCCGGCCCCTGCAGCGCCGAGACGGAAGAACAGCTGCTTTCTACAGCCCATTTGCTGGCTGGCACCGGGAAAATATCAGTCCTGCGGGCAGGTATATGGAAGCCGCGTACCCGCCCGGGCGAGTTTGAAGGTGTCGGATCGCCAGGCCTCCAATGGTTGAAAAGAGCGAAGGAGGAGACCGGACTCTTGACGACAATTGAAGTTGCTACTGCACACCACGTGGAGGAAGCATTGAACGCCGGCATCGATATCCTGTGGATCGGGGCGCGGAGTACGGCCAATCCGTTTACGGTGCAGGAGATCGCGGATGCGTTGAAGGGTGTGGATATACCTGTGCTGGTCAAAAACCCCGTCAACCCGGACCTCACGTTGTGGCTCGGTGCCCTCGAAAGGATCAACGGCGCCGGGATCAAAAAACTGGGAGCTATCCACAGGGGGTTTTCGTCTTTTGAAAAAACGGCTTTCCGTAATGAGCCGATGTGGGATCTGGCGATACAGCTTAAGACTTTGGTGCCCGGCCTCCCCGTTATCAATGACCCAAGCCATATATGCGGTAACAGGGAACTGATTCCCTATATTGCACAAAAAGCCCTGGATATGGATATGCAGGGCCTGATCATAGAGTCGCACATCGATCCGTCGATAGCATGGACCGACGCAAAGCAGCAACTGACCCCACAGGCACTGTCAGATCTTATCGACAGACTGGTGCTGAGGAAACCTGACTCCAATAACCCGGCCTTTGAAGATCAGCTGGCGCAGCTGAGAAAGGATATTGACAGGCTGGATGATCAGCTGATCAAGACAGTAGCTGACAGGATGCGCGTGGTCGAAAAAATAGGAACCTATAAGCGTGACCACAAGGTGACCATCCTGCAGATCAGCCGTTGGGACGAAATTGTTCAACATAGAAGTAAAATTGCAAAAGCATTAAATTTGGAGCAGGATTTTACAGTCCGGTTGCTGGAATTGATCCATAAGGAGTCGATCCGGAAACAGAACGAGGTAATGAATATGTCAGAAGTCAGTGAAGTTTAATGCAGCGATTGATCCTGTCTAATGGAAAAAAACGTGTCGGCGGCAATATTCAGTTGGCCGGCTCGAAAAGTGAAAGCAACAGGGCTCTGATCATCCGGGCCTTGGGCGGTGGTGCCGTAGAGGTAAAAAATCTTTCCAATGCCGGTGATACGACGACCCTGCTACGCATTTTAGAGGATCTGAGAATATCTGAGACTGAGCAGCAGGTGGTGGACGTAGGCCCGGCGGGAACGGCGATGCGTTTTTTGACCGCTTACCTGTCAATGATCCCCGGCGATTTTCTGCTGACGGGCAGTGCGCGCATGCAGCAACGTCCTATAGGCCCTTTGGTGACCGCTTTACAGGAGCTGGGAGCCGATATTTCATATACAGGTCAGGTGGGCTTTCCTCCATTGCGTATCAGTGGAGGTTTTCTCTGTAAGGCACAAAAGATCTCCATGGATGGCAGTATAAGCAGCCAGTATTTGTCGGCAATTCTGATGATTGCGCCGCTGTTGAGCGACGGTCTGACGATAAATATCCTCAACGGCCTGACATCAGAGCCTTATCTCGAAATGACGCTGCAGATGATGATGGACGCGGGTGCTCGCCTGCGGCGGCAGGGAGATCAGATCATTATTGAGCCGTCCGGATATCGGCAAAGTATCCTGTCCGTGGAGACAGACTGGAGCTCTGCTTCTTATTGGCTGAGCTTAGCGGCGCTTGCTGAAGATGCCGGGATCGGATTGAGCGGCCTGAAGGAACAGAGTCGTCAGGGCGACCGTGCTATTGTCGGGATAATGAAGGGCTTGGGCGTGGCGACTCAATTTACCGGTGAAGGAATTTCTCTGAGTAAGAAGTCTGTCATTCTGCCACCAGAATTATCTATCGACTTCAGGGCTTGTCCCGACCTGGCGCAGACTGTCCTGGTATGTGCCGCTGCTTTAGGTGTCAGTGTCCGGTTTACCGGTGTGGAGACCTTGAAGGTCAAGGAGACTGACAGGGTTATGGCTTTGAAGGTGGAGCTGGCCAAAATAAATGTGGAGCTACAGGGTGGTGGGCCGGATTATGTGCTGGATGCTTCAAAGGTCAGCTTTCCGGAGGAATTGACGATAAAGACCTATGATGATCACAGGATGGCTATGGCGTTCGCTCCTCTGGCGTTAAGATGCAGAAAAGTGATCATGGAAGATCCGGATGTCGTAGGAAAGTCATATCCTGGTTTCTGGGATGACATGAAGAAGGTAGGTATGCTCGTTCAGCAATAAATATGATGATACGGACCGGATGTGCCAGGGTGATGGAGCTGGTCTGCCAGATGTTATGTTTTGTATCTTCAGAAATTTTTTCCATATATATTGCGATTATTGATAATATGTTTTATATTTGTAATCAATTCTGTTAGCGCCCTTAAACAGTCATAGTTATTCTTTACTACATTAAACCGACACATCCATGACTGTATCAGGGAGGATAATACTTTATCTGTTTATTATTACACTAAGCTGTTCCGGTCTCCTTGCCCAGGACAAAAACGGCGTCATCCTGAAAGCGGGGGCCAGCTCTACCATCTTTCATAAAAATAACGGCGCTGCATTGATTTCCAACGGAAGCGCGGGGAATACGATCGGATTTGACGGAATGTTCTATGACGGCAAATTGTTAATTCACCCCGGCATACACCTCATGACATTCCCTAAAAGATACGGATCCCTGAAAGGAGCATTCAGCAAGGTTTTATCACGGCCTGACAGCACCTATGATTTTGCCTTTAAGATGCCGGTCAGGCTTGGAGCCGATCTGATCGACCTTGGGGCCGTAAGGCTGAAGGGAGCGGTAGGGTTCTATGGCCTCTACAGTCCTTACGGTATTGATGTAAGGTCGGAGGATATCGATAAGATCTATTATGTCTCAGGTGGGTGGACGCTGAATGTGGGCCTGATCCTTAAGTTTTTCACCCTGGAGATGGATTATGATGCTTCCCTGTGCAAACGGTCGGCAGACGGGCCGATGTTTATGAGATCGATCTCATTTACGGCAGGGCTTTATTTTTAAAGGACATATTATAATTTAAAGAAATATTTACACGGGCTTAATAATTCCGTTATAATTAATTCTCACCTTTGGAACCAATGAAAATAATGGTTTCAAATTAGAAGATATACGGATGAAACGCTCCCTTGATATTTCAGTGATCTCCGATGTACACCTGGGTACCTATGGATGTCATGCCGAACAACTCCTCCAGTATTTACGCCATATCCATCCCAAAGTTCTCGTCCTCAACGGTGATTTTATCGATACCTGGCAATTCAGGAAAAAATATTTCCCCATTGAGCATATGGAGGTCATCAACCAGGTGATCAGGATGTCGGTATTGGGCACAAAGGTTTATTACATTACAGGCAATCATGATGATGTGCTGAGAAAGTTCAGTGACTCAAGCGCAGGCAATATTTACCTGATGGATAAACTCGTCCTGAATGTCAACGGAAAAAATTATTGGATCTTTCACGGTGATATTTTTGACATGTCCATCATCGATACGCCATGGCTGGCAAAGATGGGTGGAAGCGGCTATGACCTGCTTATCCGCGTCAACAGGTGGATCAACAAATGGAGGAGACTGTTCGGCAAAGGAGAATGGTCATTTGCATCTGAGGTCAAAACCGGCGTAAAGCGCGCTGTAAAGTTTATCAGCGACTTTGAGCATAAGGCGATTGAAGTGGCGGCGGAAAAAGGCTACGACGGTGTGATATGCGGGCATATCCACATTCCGGTGATCCGTAATGAGAATGTGGACGGTAAAAATATCCTGTATCTGAATTCCGGCGACTGGATTGAAAATCTTACCGCTCTCGAATATAATTGCGGCAGTTGGAAGCTGCATCGTTATGATGGCAATGACTATTCCATTGTCAATAAACGGTTGAAAGTTCCGATTAGGGAAACTCCCAAAAATAAGATCGACCACCATGTATATGTATAGACTGGAGCAACAATTCCGGTTATAATTCCGGTATTCGTTTAGTTGTTTGTCACTCCGTTGATCTTGTCAATACTGGCATCCTCGACGATAAAAAAGCCGTCTTCACCCTGGTTTTGGTAGAGCGGCATAAGGATATACCCATCCAAAGGGCTCAGAACAGGGCCGGACTTATTGTCGGCAAGATGCTGACCAGCCCTGATCCGCTGGAAATTGCGGAAGCCCGGTAGCATTTTAAATTCTTCTCCCGGTTGGATCTCATACCGGAAAACGAGCCTTGTCAGAGGAGGCAGCTCTCCCGAGTATTCGCTCAGGATCCGGATATGACGTCCTTCGATGTGCTTTTCATCTACACAACCTGCATACCGCAGGCAATTGGTAATGGCCGCAACTGCGCGGTTGACCGACATGGGATCGTCGTGCTGTCCTGCTTCGAAACAGATACTTGTCGTCTCGCCCGGAAAATTATCACTGGTAAAATAGTGAAGTGTTGTGCCTTTCAACCCTTCCAGGAAGCCAAGGACGACAGGCGCTTTAATGCCCAGGGCAAATTCAATGGCCAGCGGATGGTCTGGGACAATGGTGTAAATACCTCCGTCGGCAGAGGTCGTATGCAGATCGAGAATGACGGTCCTGTCCGGCCTGTATTCCCGGATCTCTTTTGTGATCAGCGCTTCAAGATCATACATCTCCAGGTCTTCAGCATTAAGAGCAGCTCTTTCCTGGTGGCTCAGCCACTCTATTCTGTCCGGCAGCCATTGGCGGTTGAGGTCTTTGACGATAAATCTCCGGTGCAATCTGGCAGCGGCCAGGTGACCGGTTACACCGAGGAACCTGCCGCGAAATGTAAAGTCCGGGTTGGTAATAGGTTCGACCTCCAGCATTTTGAGCATAAGGTCGATGGCCATGATGCCGGCTTTTTCGTTGCCGTGCATACCGCCGAAACATATGACCAGCGGTCCTTTCCTGCCTTCGTCGTATCTTCCGATGACACGTTCCAATGGTCTTTTGGGCGAGAAGATATTGTGAGTACCTTTGATCTCCATTAATTTCTGCGCTTTCGTTTACCCATTTTCTGAACTTCTTCCAGGGCCGGGTAACCGGTGTCCTTCCACTTCCAGATCAACAGGGAAGCTGCGCTCCGGTATGGTTTCCACCTCTCAGCTTCGTGATTCATTGCCGTTATCAGCTCTTTTAAGGGGAGGTCAAGATTGAACAGGGTCGAAAAGCCCTGCTGGATACCCAAATCCTTTACAGGCCATATATCAGGGCGATGCAGGTTGAATATCTGCAACATCTGCACGGTCCATTCTCCGACGCCTTTAATTGAGGTCAGCTCCCGGAGCAGGGAAGCGTCATCCATGGCTGAAACCGACAGGTTATCGTGGCCCGTTTCAGAAAAATGTCGCGCTATATTTTTTATGTATTGGCTCTTGGCGGAAGAAAATCCGGTACCTCTCAGGTCCTCGTCTTTAAGTTGAAGGACTTGCTCCGGATGAGGATATCCATCGTCAAACAGCGCCAGGAAGCGGTTCCATATGACCCTGGCGACCTTTGTGCTCAGCTGCTGGGATGCGATGGAAGACATCAGGTGGATATAAGGATGGGCCGGTGGATCGTAACTCAGGGGCGGGCACTGCCGGAGTATGACGGCAAACCGCTCGTCCTTTTTGCTGATAAAATCCAGAGCCTCGGGAAGATAATTCATTTTTCAAATCTATGTATTATAAATCGAATTGTCTCTATCTTTGAAGATAAAACAATTTTCTGAATGAGATTTTTCCACGTTACACTTGTCACTCTTTTATTCAGTCTGGTAAATATTCAGTTTGTCGAAGGACAAGTGACCGTTGAGGCCCGGATCGGAGAGAAGCTGGCTGCTGACGGATATGTTTCCTGTATCCTGGTATATCCACCGTTGTTGATAAAAGACAAGATCCCGGGCTATCTGGATAAAGAAGAAAAAGGCAGAATGGCCTATGATCTGCTGAAGAGTTATATGGAGAGACAGAGCGCTCCTGTGATCGGAATACTCAGGTCGGAAGGAATTGATTATAGAGTTAATGTCCTGTCGTCAACGATCAATGTTACAAAATGCCCTGAGAAGATAATGGCCCGGCTGTTATTACAAGATCAGCTCCGGGCTATCCTCTATAATTATTCCTTTGGCAATCTGGAGGATGAGACAGACGAGGCTGCATTGGACCTGAGAGACAGTTATACATGGGGCCTGGCCATAACGAAAACGAATCTGGTTCACGAGATGGGCTTCAGAGGAGCGGGGGCCGTGATCGGAGGTAGTGATACCGGCTTTGACTGGACGCACCCTGCGATCACCGGCCGTTATCGCGGATATCATGCCGATGGCAGTGACCACAATTACAATTGGCATGATGCCATACATGAGGTTAGCCCGCTAAGTAATCAGGGCACTCCCAATCCCTGCGGCTTAAGCCTGAAGTATCCGTGTGATGACAATAGTCACGGCACCCATACTATGGGCACTATGGTCGGTGTAGTAAGCGATACGACGATCATAGGAATGGCCCCCGAAGCAAAGTGGATCGCGACGCGCAATATGGAACGCGGCAACGGGAGCCTCCAGGCTTATATCGAAGCGCTGGACTGGTTTCTGGCTCCTACCGATACGAATGATCTCAATCCCGATCCGTCGAAAGCGCCTCATGTTATTAATAACAGCTGGTATTGCAATGAAGAGGAGGGCTGTAACCAGGATAACTGGAATATAATGCAGACTTCGATAGCTAACCTAAAGGCGGCAGGAATTGTGGTGGTCGCTTCGGCAGGGAACTCAGGCCCGGGATGTGGGTCGATCTCTTTCGTACCGGGTATGCTGGATGAAGTTTTTTCAGTCGGTGCGACCGACCAGGTCGATACGATCGCGGGATTCAGCAGCAGGGGACCTGTAAGCGCTGACGGCTCTATGCGCCTGAAGCCTGATATTTCGGCTCCGGGAGTGGGCGTTTATTCCAGTGTTCTCAATCACGGCTACAGTTACTATTCGGGTACAAGTATGGCCGGGCCGCATGTTGCCGGACTGGTGGCTTTGATGGTTGGCGCCAATCCTTCCCTGGCCGGCCAGGTGGATACGATCCAGGAAATCATAAAAAGAACAGCCGACCCTTTGACGTTGGGACAGGACTGTAACGGCTTTTCAGGGCTTGAGGTACCAAACCCGATCTATGGCTATGGCAGGATCAATGCCCTAAGAGCGGTCGAGGCTGCTGTCGGCCATGTAATGAGCCGCGTTGACCGGTGTAATGTAGCCGGGCTGGAAATATATCCCAATCCTGTAAGATCAGAGCTGATCCTTCGAAATGTAGATGGACACTTGTTCAGATCGGTCGAGATCCTGGATATCAATGGCAAGGTCCTCCGTCAGCTGAATGGTGAGGAAAGTTACGGGGCTGTCGATGTAAGCGGGTTGATTGCCGGTACTTATATTATCAGGGCAGTCTCTTCCACGGGAAGCTATATACAGAAGTTCGTAAAAAGCAATTAAGCCGTCTGGGCTACCAGGAACGGCCTTGCCACTTCTTTTTCCTCGATGGCATGGAAAGTATAGCCTTTGGCAGAGAAATGATCCAGGACGCGGGGTAAGGTATATTCCAGATGTGGCCTGGCTTTGAGGCTGTCGTGAAATACGACGATAGAGCCATCGCCTGCATTATTGACGACATTTTTATATACCTGCTCGTGGCTTAGGGCCGGGTCGAAATCACCGCTCAATACATCCCACATCACTACCTGGTAATGCTTATGGAGGAACTGTGCCTGCTTGGGCTTTAACTTACCGTAAGGCGGCCGGAACAGGATAGAATGACTAAGCTGTGCAGCGCTCCTTACATTGAGAAAGTATTCCAGATTATCGGTCTCCCAGCCATTGAGGTGGTTAAAGGTATGGCTGCCGGCTGTATGTCCCCTTCCCACAACCGACTGGAAGATATGGGGATATTTGCGGATATTGTCGCCCACGCAGAAGAATGTCGCCTTGGCATCATACTGATCAAGCTGGTCGAGCACCCATGGCGTCACCTCGGGGATCGGCCCGTCATCGAAGGTCAGGAATATTTTTTTTTCAGAAGCTTCTATGTTCCACAAAACATTAGGAAACAAGCATTTGACAAAGGAAGGTGTGCGTACTAGATACATGTTCACAAGACTACATGGTGGGACAAAATTGTTGATAACATTCATTTTAACGATAAAAAATCTTATTCAGTTTGTTAATGTGCCTAAAAACTTTTTGTCGTTAATAAACGGTTAAACAAAAAGTATCAAAATCTGTGCCAGAATTGAAATATTTAAGGAGTGAAATCTATTTAGTTAATATATAGTTTTGTAAGACAGTATTTTATGAAAATAAAATATTTATGATGTCAATGGTAAAAATATTTTCCAGACTGGAGAGGAATTTGTTTTTTATCTTATATGGTTGAAAACTAATTGACCGCAAACCTGCAATATTGCAGATTCTCCAATCATGCCTTATTTGCCGTAGAGATCGATTTAGCTGAAAAGATGTATTTTTACCCCGGTTGCATTACTATATACCTTATCAGAAACAATTTGTAACGGAATGATTATCATCCTGTAAAGCAGCGTTGATTTATTAAGCAGTTTGTAATGAAAGACATTCTTGACCTTGTAGGTCGCATATTGATATCGACAATATTTCTTTATGAAGCGTATGATTCGATCTATTATTTCCATATGACAAAAGCGACGATGACCACATATGGTCTGACATGGCGTCAGGATCTGCTGCTTTCGGGAGCCATATTTCTTCTGGTGATCGGAGGGCTGATGGTGCTGATCGGGTACAGATCTTCTTTCGGTTCGGTTTTGTTGTTGTTGTATTACATCCCTGTGACGCTTATTGTTCATTCTTTCTGGAATGATCCGGTCAAGGTGCAGCGTATTCAGGGGATCATGTTCATGAAAAACCTGGCGATCATGGGTGGCTTGATAATGATCATTGTCAACGGGTCGGGTCGTTATAGTATAAAGCGCTTATTGGCGACATTGCGGGTCTAATTTAAAAATCAAAATATATGGAGCTTACAGTCAGATTAAAATATGTTGTATTGCTGGTAATCGGCGCAGGCATTATCTCTGTGGGATCGATCACCCTGCACAGGGCATTTGAGCAGGAGCCGCTGCCGCAGGCCATCAGATCCCCATCACTTAACCGTCCTTTCGACTTTGCCGGTGAGCTCATTCCGATGGACAACCAGGATGTCCTGGACCGGCTGGACAGGGAGCTGATCATGAATACCTATTTGCATGGCTCCACCTTGCTTAACCTGAAGCTGGCCTCCCGGCACTTTCCCATGATCGAAGCTGTGCTGAGAGAAGAAGGTATACCGGATGACTTTAAATACCTGGTCCCGGTTGAAAGCAATTTTACCAACGCAACGTCACCTGCAGGCGCCAAGGGCTTCTGGCAACTCATGACCTCTACAGCGCGTGAGCTGGGCCTGGTGGTCAATGAAAAGGTGGATGAGAGATTTAATGTCGAATTGTCGACATACGCTGCATGTAAATATATAAAGAGTCTCTATGGAAGATTCGGTAACTGGACCCTTGCAGCCGCAGCCTATAATGGAGGTGGTGCCCGGATCGACCGGGAGCTGAAAGCACAGAGGGTCAATAACTTTTATGACATGTACCTCAATCCTGAGACATCCAAATACATCTTCAGGATATTGGCGATCAAGGAAGTCATGAGCGATCCGGCTTCTTTCGGCTATGATCTGGACCAGGTAAGTATGTACAAGCCTGTGACTGTAAGCAGGAAAGTTGAGGTTGATAAAGCGATACCCGATCTGACTGAATTTGCCATAGAAAACGGCACGACGTACAGGATGCTCCGCTATCTCAATCCCTGGATCATTGACCGGGATCTGCCTGCTGTAAGTGGTAAAAAATTCGTCCTGTTGTTGCCTTAGGGAAGGAAAAAGGCATAATCGCTAAGATCTAAAGACTCGGGGATGATCATGCAGGAGGTTACTTTTTTTACTTCTCATTCATTGCCGAATAAATTAAAAGTCCCTACCTCCATGAGGTAGGGGCTTTCATTACATTTATTTTGAACCGGTTATTTTAAAGTAAAGGTACTTTTCCCGGCGAGATAACCCTTATTGTAGACGTGGATCTCGTAAGAGCCTTTGGCAAACTCGTAGGTAGGCTGCCAGTTGGTACAGCTGACCGCTTCCGTATTCTCATAGGTAAATTCTTTGGTCAGCGAATACGGGATCTCGGCCCCATCTTCGGAAGCGGCTATGATGCCTGAGCCTGCCGCCGGAATGTTGATGGTTTCACCGGTGGGGTTGATGATCCGGATAAAGAATTTTTCCCGGCCGGCCTCTACCAGCTCATTCTGGTTGGTCTTGAAGCAGATTTTAAGACCGTCGATATTTTTGGCAAATCTTTTGGAAACCTCTTTCCCTTTTGATGAAAGCTTGTAACCTTCTACCAGTATATCCGAGATCTTGATCACAGAAGCTTTGTCGACCTTTTTGGTAAGCTTCGTTCGTTCTGTCTCCATGGCGGATTTCGTTGCTTCCAGTGACTGATTCCTTGCCGCCAGCTCATCATTGGTGGTTCTTTCCTGATTGATCTGATTGGTTAGGAGCTCTTTTTCCGTATTAAGCTGCTGATTGTTTTGGCTCAGTACGTCGTTTTCTGAGCGAAGCGCTTCGATCTGCTTTCTGAAATCTTCAGACTCTGCCTTCATGGTCGCGATCCTTGATTTGATCGCCTTGTAATCTTTACTTGTTGCAAGCAGGCCGACTATCTGGTCACGTTGTTTCTTTAGCTCGACTTTCTGGCTGTCGATCCTGGAGTTGAGCTCTTCGTTGTCGCCCTTCATTTGTTCCAGATCGGCAAGCGCCTCATAATAGGTTTTTTCCACATCGGCCTTATTTTTTTCCATCTCAAGTATGGTAGCGTCCTGTGTAGCGATGATATTGGAGCTCTGGCTCTTCTGATATAACAGATAGCCGCTCAACGCCAAAAGCAGGCCAATGATTGTTATACTCACGATCTTGTAAGTATTGTTACCTTTTTGCTCATCCATTTTTTTATATAATTTTAATTCAAAAATCTATTTCAAGATTAAAAAGTTTCAACATGTAAAGGTATTGCATTTTATTTTTATAAAAATAATAGTAAACCACTAATGGTTTAGTAGTAAATTTTAGTTAAATTTGAATGTTCAAATCATTTCAAACACCACAAATTTATTAAAATGAATGCTTCTAATGTTCTCTTTATGGATATTGAGACCGTCTCTTCCGTGGCCCAATATCAGGAACTTTCCCCGGCAATGCAACATTTCTGGCAAAAGAAATCTTCTGCATGGATCAGGCAGAGCGAGGAGGTGGATGAAGATCTGTATGCAAGACTTTTTAAGGATAAAGCCGGTATTTTTGCCGAATTTGGCAAGATCATCTGTATTTCTATAGGCTTCAATGCTTACGATGCTCAAAGCGGAGCGTCTTCGTTCCGGATCAAATCCTTTTATGGAGATGACGAAAAAGAAGTCATATCCGGCTTCCTTGACCTTATTTCCAGGTCTTTTAACGATCCTCTCAAATATTCTTTTTGCGGTCATAATATCAGGGAGTTCGATATACCTTATATCTGCCGGAGAGCCGTGATACATGGCCTGGAGCTACCGCAGACCTTACAGCTCAGCGGGAAAAAGCCCTGGGAGGTCAAACACCTCATCGATACGCTGGAAGAGTGGAAATTCGGAGATTTCAAACATTTTATCTCGTTGGCCTTACTGGCAGAGCTGTTTGGGATCCCGACCCCGAAGGATGATATAGACGGCAGCATGGTAGGTTCGGTGTATTGGAGTGAAAAAGACCTGGAAAGAATAAAGATCTACTGTCAGAAAGATGTGTATACGGTTGCACGCATCTACAGCAAGCTTACGCTTGGAAAGTTTGAGGTCGCAGAAAATGTGATTGAAGTAAATTAAGATTGGCCGGGCATTATTCTGAATGCCTGGAGAAAGATGTAAAAAAGCCAATATGGATTGGTCCTTCGTTTAACAGGACTTTATAAAAGTTGCTTATTTTTTACCGACGGGCTTAAAGTCGGTGGTGCTTAGGGTCCGTGAAGCCAGGCGCAGATCGTCCTTTTCATTGGAAGCAATTATGACGATCCGGTCTTGCATATGTGCGCTGAGTAAGTCTTCAAACCATCGTTTTCCGGCTTCATCGAGGTTGGTTCCCGGCTCATCGAGCAGCACGACCGAGGTCCGGGTCATGAGAGTAAGGATGAGCTTGATACGTTGTTTCATTCCCGATGACAGCTCCTCTATTTTTTTATCGAGCATGTTCCGGAAAGGCAATCCTTTGATCTCTTCCTCGGTTTCAGAAAGGTTGATCAATGGACGAAGGCCGTGGTGGAAGTATAGCAGCTCTCTTACGGTCATCACCTCGATCAGCTCAATATAAGGCGCGGCATAGGTTATATGACCGAATACCTCAGTTATCGGGATGACATTTTCATTATTTTTAAATGAGATACTGCCGGCGGTAGGCGAAGCGTGCCCGCTAAGCATTTTGAGGAGCGTCGACTTGCCGCTGCCGTTAGGGCCGGTTATACCATAACATTGCCCCCTGTGAAAGTGATAATCAAATCCCTTGATGACCCATTCAAAAAGATAACGTTTGCCGATCCCGGAACAAACAATTTCATCGATACCGGAGAGCGTATGAACCATGCTTTACTGATCAGATGCCTTTGATCAGCCCGCGTGTGCTGTTCTTAAGAAAATCAAGGATGAATTTTTTGTCATCGGACTCCTGGATATTTTCCTCTATTTGTCCAATGGAACGTTTGACATTAGAGCCATGGACAAATAAGATCCTGTAAATATCCTGGATGTGATGGATCCTGTCCTGGGAGAAACCCCGTCTTTTCAGACCTATTGCGTTGACACCGGCATACGACAGGGGATCTCTGGCAGCCTTGATAAAAGGAGGAACATCGGACCGTACCTTGCTATAGCCTCCCAGCATGACGTGGTCACCGATTTTGGTGAATTGATGGACTGCGGTCATACCGCCGATCACAACAAAATTACCTACTTCGATGTGGCCGGCAAGAGAGGCATTGTTGGAGAGGACACAATTGTCTCCGACGATGCAGTCATGCGCGATATGGCAATAAGCCATGATAAGGCAGTTCTTACCTACCCTGGTCGTGCCTGCTGCGGATGTGCCCCTGTTAATGGTGGCATATTCCCGGACCGTTGTATTATCTCCTATCTCGACCAGGGAAGTTTCTCCCCCGAACTTCAGATCCTGCGGAATAGCCGCGACTACGGCGCCCGGGAATATCTTTACATTATTGCCGATCCGTGCACCCTTCATAATAACCGCACTCGAACCGATCCAGCAGTTTTCACCTATCTCCACATCCTCTTCTATGGTCACGAAGTTATTGATAACTGTACCTGCTCCGATCTTGGCATCCGGGTGAACGTCCGTAAATTTATGGATCATTATTTTAGCATTGTTCTGTTAACAATCTGGGCCGTCATATCGGCCTCTGACACGATCTTATTACCGACATAGGCGATGCCATACATATGGCATATACCGCGTCTGATGGGCTCCAAAAGCTCCATTTTGATCACCAGTGTGTCACCGGGTAAGACTTTTTGTTTAAACTTGGCATTAGTGATTTTCACAAAGTAGGTGTCCCAGTTTTCCGGATCAGGCATTTTGGAAAGGCACAAAATACCGCCGGTCTGAGCCATGGCCTCGACCTGGAGGACTCCCGGGAAAACGGGATTTCCGGGAAAATGCCCCTGGAAGCAACTTTCGGTAAATGAAATGTTTTTAACACCGACTACGTGATTTTCTTCCATCTCGATGATCTTGTCGACCAGGAGAAAGGGGTGCCGGTGTGGCAGCATGCTCATAACCTGGTTGGTATCCATGATGGGATCCTTATCCGGATCGTAGGCGGGCTTGCCCTTGAGCTTTTTCTGCTCGTTCGCGGCTTTGCGCAAGACTTTGGTAAATTCGACATTGACGGAATGGCCAGGCTTGGTAGCCACGATCTTTCCCTTTATAGGACGGCCAAGCAGGGTCAGGTCACCGATCACGTCCAGCAGCTTATGGCGGGCAGGCTCGTTTTTAAAATGAAGGTTGATCGTATTGAGGACGCCTTCCTTTTCAACCTTGATGCTTGGTTTTCCCAATTTCTGTGCCAGCTCGTCCAGCTCCGACTGATTCATAACGCGATCGGCGATGACAATGGCGTTGTCAAGATCGCCTCCTTTGATCAGTCCCTGGTCCAGCAAAACCTCTACTTCATGTAAAAAGACAAAGGTCCTGCATGATGCGATCTCAGTTTTATACTGTTCAAGATTTTCCAGCTTTGCAAACTGTTGGCCAAGTACAGGCGAGCCGAAGTCGATCAGGGTGGTGACCTCATAGTCTTCAGCAGGTAAGGCTATCATCTCGCTACCCGTTACTTCATCCTTATACGAAATGGGCTCCGTGATGACAAAATAATCACGTTCGTCATTCTGTTCTTCTATTCCTGCCGATTCGATGGCTTTGACAAAGGGCAAGGCGCTTCCGTCGAGGATCGGTACTTCGGGCCCATCGATCTCTATCAGTACATTGTCGATACCCAGACCGGTCAGCGCTGAGAGCGCATGCTCAACGGTATAGACGATAATGTCGCCGGAACTTATAGCGGTGCCGCGGTTGGTCGAAACTACGCGGGAGATATCAGCCGGGATGATCACGTTTTCCGGCGTATCTACTCTCTGAAATTTGATCCCATGATTTTCGGGTGCGGGGCAGAAGGTTAATTCGACTATTTTTCCTGTGTGAAGTCCGATTCCGTTGAGAGAAACTTTATTTTTAATTGTTTTTTGCAACATAAATGCCGTTTGCCAAAATGATTTAGTTGAAAATTTTGGCAAAAGTAATCATATAATACGATATGAAAAACATTATTAAGCGTCGTGCTCGTTGGTCATGCCCAGGCCTGTCTTGCCGAGCTTATCCATTTTCTCTGCGAGAGAAGGTAGATTTTTGAAGATGGCGTATGATCTCAGATAGTTGGTATAGTCCAATGCCGGCGATCCGAAAAGCCTGCTGTTTTTGACCTTGACCGACGACTGAACGCCTGATTGCGCCTGGATCTGGGTGCCATCGGCGATATGGATGTGGCCTACGATGCCGACCTGGCCTCCGATCTTACAGCCTTCGCCTATCTTTGCGCTGCCGGCTATTCCGGTCTGGGCGGCGATGACGGTATGACTACCGATCTCAACGTTGTGTGCTATCTGGATCAGGTTGTCGAGCTTGGCACCGGAGCGTATGATCGTACTGCCGAAGGTGGCACGGTCGATACTGCAGTTGGAGCCGATCTCAACGTCATCTTCTATGACTACATTTCCCAACTGACGGATCTTGACATAATGGCCTTCTCCGGTAGGTGCAAACCCGAATCCGTCACTTCCGATGACCGTGTTGCTGTGTAGGATGACATTGGCGCCTATGACACAATCATCGAGGATCTTGACACCTGATTTGATAATCGTATTATCGCCGATCGTCACACGTTTGCCGATGCAAACCTGGTTTTCGATCTCGACATTGTCGCCGATAACGGCATTTTTTTCGACAACGGAGAATACCCCGACGCCGACATTCCGGCCGATGCGGGCACTTTCATCTATATCGGCCTTAGGGCTGATATGCCTTGTAACTTCCGCACTTACATTAAACTTGTCCAGCAACTTAGCAAGGGATTCGTATACATTGTCGACCCGGATCAGCGCTGCTTTTACAGGATATGAGGGTTCAAACGATTTATCCACGAGAATGGCTGATGCCTCTGAGCTGTAGACGTATTCTTCATATTTGAGGTTGGACAGGAAGCTGATCGTACCGGCCTTTCCCCCTTCAATAGTGCTCGCACCACTGATTATAGCATTTCTGTCACCGGTGATCGTGCCTCCCAAAAAATCAGTGATGTCTCCTGCTGTGATCTCCATCTTCAGCTTATATTAATTAAATTATTACACAAATAAACGAAGTTTTTGATAATTATTGATAAACAAAGAGTTATAATTAAGTTGTTCGGGCTCCTAACTGCCTGAAGACGAAGTCAGTTCATTCGGTTTTTATAATCTTCATAGGTAAAATGTCTTTGGCAGATCAATTTTCCCTCCTTGTTCAGCAGATAAATATCAGGATGATTGACACCATTGAACATGGTTGTTTTGACAATTGTATAATGGATCATGTCATAAAAAACGATCTGATCCCCGATTCGCGGCTCCTCTTCAAAATTATATTCATACATAAAATCACCGCTCAGGCAGGAAGTGCCGCCAATCCTGTACCTGTGACCGGTCGGTTCCCCGGTCGTACCAGCAATAGCGGGTCTGTACGGCATCTCCAGGGTATCCGGCATATGCGCCGTAAAGGACACATCGGTCATGATGGTTTTGATACCGTGATTATCGACTATATCTATGATATTGGATACCAGGTCACCTGTCTGCCATGCGACTGCGCTCCCAGGCTCCAGTATGACATCGACCCGGTACTTTTCCCTGAATGCCCTGAGAATTTTTACAAGATGGTCCGTATCATATCCTGCTTTTGTCATCAGATGTCCGCCACCCATATTGACCCATCTGAGATGTGGTAACAGGTGCCCGTAGAGCCTCTCAAATTCTGCCAGGGTCTCTTCCAGATCATAAGAATTATTTTCACACAGGGCGTGAAAGTGTATGCCTTCAATCCCGTCCGGCATACCATCTTTCAGCTGCGCGGCATCGATGCCAAGGCGGGACCCGGGAGCGGTCGGATTGTACATTTCCACTTCGATCTTGGAGAAGCCGGGATTGACACGGAGACCTCTGGATACAGATGGATACTCTTTATCTAACCTGTCTTTAAAACGGTGGTATTGTGCGATGGAGTTAAAGACCATATGCTCGCTGATGGCAGCCAGCTGATCAAAGTCATAATCCGTGTACGCTGCACAATAGGTGTGGGCTTTGCATCCCATCTCTTCGCTGATCAGCCTTGCTTCATAGAGAGAGCTTGCGGTGGCTCCATCCAGATATTCGGCGATAAGGGGAAACATGCGCCACATGGCAAATCCTTTGAGGGCAAGAATAATGGATACACCGGCTTCTTCCTTGACTCTTCGGATCAACTCGAGATTTCTGATCAATTTGTCTTCGTGCAGCACATATGCTGCCCTGGTCAGAGAACTATAATCCGGAACCTGCGACATGGAAAGGCTTTAAGCTGATTTTAAATGTGTCGGTGATCAGAAAAGTCTTTATTGTAAGATAAAGTTCCCGTGTTCAAAAACCTGAATCACGGGAACTCTCGGTATCAGTAATTTCCCGGTGATCAATCCATTTCAAGATCGATATCTATCTTTTCGTGCCATGGGAGGCCGTTGAGATTGAGCTGCCCCATAAACGGATCAGGATTAAATTCCTCGACATTAAATACGCCTCTGCCTGTCCATTCGCCCTTGAGATACATCATGGCGCCGATCATGGCCGGTACGCCTGTAGTATAGCTGACACCCTGGGTCCCGGTTTCTCTGTATGCGGCTTCGTGGCTGCAATTGTTCCATATATAGTAGGTCCTGGCCTTCCCGTCTTTGATACCCTTGATACGGCATCCTATTGAGGTCATGCCGGTATAGTTCTCCCCGAGATCGCCTGGATTAGGGAGAACGGCCTTCAGGAACTGCAGCGGAACGATTTCCATCCCTTGGTAGTTGATCGGCTCTATACCTGCCATCCCGATATTCTGAATGACCCGCAGGTGGGTCAGGTATTCTTCGCCGAACGTCATCCAGAAACGGGCCCTTCTGAGCGTCGGAAAATTCTTGACAAGTGATTCCAGCTCTTCGTGGTAGATAAGATATGAGCGTTTGGGTCCTATATCAGGATAGTTGATGTCTTTATATATCTCATGCGGCTCGGTTTCGATCCACCTGCCGTCCTGGTAATATTTACCTTTCTGTGTTACTTCCCGTATGTTGATCTCAGGGTTGAAGTTGGTCGCAAATGCCTTGCCATGACTACCTGCATTGGCATCGATGATATCCAACTCGTGGATCTCGTCAAAATAATGTTTGGCGGCATACGCCGTAAAGACGCTTGTAACTCCCGGATCGAATCCGCAGCCCAGAATGGCGGTCAGCCCTTTTTCTGCAAACCGGTCGTGGTAGGCCCATTGCCAGCTGTATTCAAATTTTGCTTCTTCTTTGGGCTCATAATTGGCAGTATCGAGATAGGCAACATTGGTCTGCAGACAGGCTTCCATAATGGTCAGATCCTGGTAAGGCAGGGCGACATTGATGACGATAGAAGGTTGAAATGACTGAATAAGCGCTACGAGCTCGGGCACATTATCGGCATCGATCTGAGCGGTGGTGATATTGTCGGCGCCGATACCGGCAGCGATTGCATCACACTTTGACTTCGTCCGGCTGGCGATCATGATACTGGTGAAAATATCACGATGCCGGGCACATTTATGCGCGACTACCGTGCCTACACCGCCGGCTCCGATGATCAAAACTTTTGACATATTTTACTTATTTATATATTTCAATTTATAAAATACAAAGATAGTTACACCAAGGCGTTATCAAATTTTTCCGAAGTTTTTTTTCTATCTTGCGGCCATAAAAGGAAACATGACGGATAAGATTCTCATCATAGGCGCCGGGGGGCAGATCGGTACGGAGCTGACCGAAGCGTTGAGGCAGATTTATGGCGTAGAACGAGTGATAGCCAGTGATATCAGGCAGAATATTGATATTCCCAACTATCTGAAAGTCGATGTCACAGATAGGGAAGCGCTCTATAGCTGTGTCAGGGAAAATAACGTTACCCAGATATACCATCTTGCCGCCATCCTTTCCGCCAGGGGCGAACAAAATCCGTTATGGGCATGGGACATCAATATGTCAGGTCTGATCAATGTGCTGGAGGCAGGAAGAGAGCTGAAGCTGGATAAGATATTTGTCCCGTCGACCATCGCGGTATTCGGCATCGAATATGACCGTGAAAATACGGGACAGTTTGCCCCGCTTATCCCGGAGACGGTATACGGTATCTCAAAAGTTGCAGGTGAAAGCTGGTGTAATTATTATTTTAAAAAATATGGGCTGGATGTCCGGTCCGTACGTTATCCGGGTATCATCGGCTACAAAAGCATGCCCGGCGGTGGGACGACTGACTATGCGGTCGACATCTTTCACCAGGCTGTGCAGGGACTGAATTATACCTCGTTTCTCGATAAAGGCACCATACTACCGATGATGTATATGGAGGATGCGATCCGGGCTACAGTCGAACTCATGAAGGCCTCTAAGGAAAATATCCATATCCGTACGAGTTACAATATAGCGGGATGCTCATTTGCACCTGAGGAGGTGACGGAAGAGATCCGGACATTTTATCCGCATTTCCAGACAACCTACGTCCCTGATTATCGACAGGCGATAGCCGACCTGTGGCCTAAAAGGATCGATGACGGCCGCGCACGTGAAGACTGGGGATGGCAACCGAAATATGACTTAAGATCAATGACTGCCGATATGATAAAACATCTGGCGGTGAAATATCATCATTGAGTAACCATGTTTGATGCTTTTGTCGGGTGTCTGTCGAACAGCATTCATCCGGACAGGAGCAACAACATACAACCATAAATAAGAAAAAACATGTTTGACAATGTAAGAGCATCCCTGGCTGCCGAATTGCAGGAGCTTGATTCAAAGGGATTGTACAAAAGAGAACGTATCATCATCACACCGCAGTCAGCTACCATACGCACGACACAAGGCGGTGAGGTGCTCAATTTCTGTGCCAATAATTATCTGGGACTTTCTTCCCATCCTGATGTGATCCGGGCTGCAAAAGACGCCATCGATACCCATGGATACGGGATGTCGAGCGTTCGTTTTATTTGTGGTACACAGGATATTCATAAGGAACTGGAGGAGAAGACCGCCACCTTTCTGGGCCAGGAAGATTGTATCCTCTATGCTGCGGCCTTTGATGCCAATGGAGGTGTGTTTGAACCCCTGCTGGGAGAAGAGGATGCCATTATATCCGATGAGCTGAACCACGCCTCGATCATCGACGGTATCAGGCTGTGCAAGGCAAAAAGGTTCAGGTACAAAAACAATGATATGAACGATCTTGAGGCACAGCTCAGAGCTGCTTCGGGTTCGAGGCGGAAACTCATTGTGAGTGACGGCGTGTTTTCAATGGACGGCTACATCGCACAGCTGAACCATATAACCGATCTGGCGGCCCGTTATGATGCCATGGTCATGATCGATGAGTGCCATGCATCCGGCTTCATGGGCAGAACAGGCCGTGGAACACATGAATATCACCATGTGATGGACAAGATCGACATCATCACCGGGACTTATGGCAAGGCCCTTGGCGGGGCATCAGGAGGATTTACAGCTGCGAGGAAGGAGATCGTCGATATACTGCGCCAAAGATCACGCCCTTACTTATTTTCCAATAGTCTGGCCCCGTCTATTACAGGGGCTTCCATTAAGGTCCTTGATCTGCTTTCTTCTTCGACAGACCTAAGAGATAAGCTGGAGGCCAATACCCGGCATTTTAGAAAAGAAATGACCGCAGCGGGCTTTGATATCCTTCCGGGTGAACATCCTATTACTCCGGTCATGCTGTATGATGCTCCTCTTGCGCAACAATTCGCCAACAGATTATTGGAAGAGGGTATCTATGTGATAGGGTTCTTCTATCCTGTGGTTCCACAGGGCAAGGCCAGGATACGCGTGCAGGTCTCTGCCGGTCATGGGACCGAACACCTGGACCGTGCTGTTGCTGCTTTTTCCAGGGTCGGCAGGGAATTGGGCGTGATCTGAAACTATTTTGACATATCCTTGTTCCTGATGCGAACCATTTAACTCCTTATGGATTGCCAGAAAATTCCTTTTGAAAAAGTTCTTCAGCTCAGCCATTTTGATCATCTATATGCGGCAAAGCAGGAGCTTTTCAGGGAACTGTTACCATATCCATGTAGTATGGAAGGCATCCGTCAGGCTATTGAGGTAAGAAAAGAAAAGCCTGGAGACCGTTCTGTCATTCATAAGATGCTTACTGACCAGTACGCGGATTATGGTATCACCGGAAGAGAAAAACTGATCGATAGCCTTCTTTCTGACCATACATTTACCATCGTTACCGCTCATCAGCCCTATCTGTTTGGCGGACCGCTGTATTTTGTGCTGAAAATATTGAGCGCAATCAAGCTGGCTCAGCAATGCCGGGATAACTTTCCCGGATATGATTTTATCCCTGTGTTCTATATCGGTGGTGAAGATCATGACCTGGATGAATGTAATAATGTTACGGTATTTGGAAAAAGCGTTCTCTGGCAAACCGATCAAACCGGACCTGTGGGGCGGATGTCGACCGATGGCTTAAATGAAGCGTTGGAATATACTACTGAGATCCTCGGCAATAGCCCCAATGGCACCTTGCTGTCAGAGATGCTTCGCCGGTGTTACGGGCCGGGAAAGACAGTCAATGAAGCCATCACACATTTCATTCACAGCCTGCTTGAAGAATTCCCTGTATTGGTCCTCAATGCGGACAATATAACGGCCAAAACTATGTTCAGGCCGGTGATCCGCGCGGAGATCGTTGAGAATGTCGCGGAACCGCTGGTGCTGGAACAGCAGGAAAAAATGAGGTCACTGGGACTGAAGCCGCAGGCCTTTGTACGCCCGATCAATTTTTTCTATTTGTCGCTGCAAGGCAGGAACAGGATCGTTCGCGAAGGTGACCGTTTCCTTATACACAATACAGAGATCAGCTTTACCCTGGCTGAAATGGAGGCTGAGATTGAATCTCATCCCGAACGATTCAGCCCCAATGTCATCATGAGGCCACTTTACCAGGAATTCTTACTCCCTTCGGTAGCCTTTGTGGGAGGTGGGGGAGAGCTGGCCTATTGGTCCGACAGGCGATTGTTATTTGAACGCTTTAAGATACCCATGCCTGTGTTGGTGCGTCGCGACAGCATGGTCATCATCGATGGCGGCTCCCGAAAAAAGCTCCAAAAGCTCAGCCTGACGGTGCCGGACCTGTTCAGAGATCCCAATGAGCTAAAGACCGCTTTTCTGGACAGCCAAGCTGAGTCAGCTATTTCTTTTAAGGATGAGACGAGAGAATTAGCGTTACTTATTAAAAAACTCCAGGAAAAAGTGGCCAATATCGATCCGACGCTTTCCGGCTTTGTCGGGTCAGAGACGAGTTCGTTCTTCAAATCTATCGATCACATTGAATCCCGTGTCCGGAAATCTCTATCTCATAAGCACAATATCGAGATACAACAGCTGACCACCCTCCAGCAGAAATTTTTTCCTTCCAACAGCCTCCAGGAGCGGTCGGAAAGCTTTATGAGCTTTTATGTAAAAATGGGAAACGATCTGTTCCGAAGGATCTATGCATGCAGCGATCCCCTGGATTTCAGATTTAAGATTATTGAGGAATAAAGCAGAGAAAGAAGCTGTAAATTTTGGAAAAACCCCTGATAGAACGCTTAAGTAGCAGTAATATACCGCTTATTTCGGCATCAGCATGCTCAGCACGTTTTGCAGTGTAGCTTTCAGATCTTTACGATTGACAATAGTATCAAGGAAGCCGTTTTCCAAAGTGGATTCTGAAGTCTGGAAGCCCTCAGGTAGATCTCTTTTGATGGTTTCACGAATGACACGCGGACCGGCAAATCCTATCAGGGCTTTGGGCTCGGCGAAATTCAGATCGCCCAGCATGGCAAATGATGCCGTCACACCACCCGTCGTCGGGTCGGTCATGAGTGAAATGTAAGGAAGGCCTTCCTCCGACAACAGGGTAAGCATAGCCGAGGTTTTGGCCAGTTGCATCAGTGAAAATGCCGATTCCATCATACGTGCGCCGCCGCTTTTGGATATGATAAGCAGAGCGGTTTTGTTTTTGATGCTGTATTCGATGGCCAGGGCGATCTTTTCACCTACGACAGAACCCATTGAGCCGCCGATAAAGCTGAAGTCCATACAAGCTACGGTCAGCGGGATCTTGAACTCGCCGATATGACCCGTCGCGACCGACAACGCGTCGTCGAGCCTGGTTTTTTTCTGAGCCTCGATTAACCGGTCTTTATAGGGCTTGAGATCGACAAAATGGAGAAAATCTTCTGATTCAATGTTGTTGAACAGGGGAGTGAAGCCGGGATTGAGAATTATATCAAAGTATTCTCTAGAGCCAATGCGGGCATGATAATCACATTTGGGGCATTTATAGAAGTTTTCCTTAAACTCCTTCATAGTACAGGCTTCCTTGCATTCTTTACACTTATACCAAAGCCCATCGGGTGCTTCCTTTTTGTTCTTGGTTGTGGTCTGAATACCTTCTTTTAATCTTTTAAACCAGCTCATGTACTTCTACTCCTTAAGATAATAGTGTAATAAAGTTTAAGTATTTTGTCGCTTGTCCGTAATCTGATATGGAAAGCTCCAAGGTGGAGCAAAAGTACAATTTTTTTCAGAAACTGACTATCTTGCACACACTTGCCTATGCAGTCGGCAAAGTTAGATTTAGACCTGTTTTAAATTGATATGATTTGAAAGTAGCATTGATTGGTTATGGCAGGATGGGCCGCATTATTGAGTCTATCCTTATTGAAAAAGGTCATGAGGTCTCATTTGTTATTTCCGGCGGAAATAGAGAGGATATTCATCTTATCAACCCGGAAAATACGGATGTATGTATAGAATTTACAAAACCTGACGTCGCTCCTGACAACCTGAACACGCTGATCGGCAATGGCCTCAATGTAGTCTGCGGCACTACCGGTTGGTATGACAGGTTCGAACAGGTTCGGGAGCTGGTGATCCTGCACAATACTGCGTTGGTGGCTGCTTCCAACTTCAGCATCGGGGTCAATCTGTTCTTTGAGGTGGCACGGCAGTTATCGGTGCTGATGAAAGATCAAGATTATGATGTCCGGATAACCGAAACGCATCATACACAGAAAAAAGACGCGCCAAGCGGCACGGCTATCACGTTGAGCGAAGAAGTAAGAGCCGTTTATAAAAATTTTACAGGCTATCAGCTCAATAACGACGAGGATCCGGAGCTGTTGCCCGTGTATGCCTACCGGGTGGAAGATGTGCCGGGCACTCATGAGCTGATATTCAGCAATGATATTGATGAGATCACCTTACGACATGTAGCTTTCAACAGGAGGGGATTTGCTTTGGGCGCTGTTATTGCAGCAGAGTTTATTCATGGAAAAAAAGGTGTTTTTTCGATCAGGGAGATCCTCAGGCAACTTGCGTCGGGTTAGTGTTATAAGCTTTTTATCTCTTAGATTATGCAGACCTTAGGTAATAGGATGTTTTATTATCGTGTGTTCAGCTAATTTGATATATCTAAATATGTCGATATTCAGGCAGTTCGATCAGCTCTTTCATAAATTATGTTCCTATATCGAAATATCTAGATATTTATAAGACTGTTTTTTAATCATATGATTATCAGTATACTATATCTGAGTTTCATTTACCTGATTCCCAAATTTTAACGTGAATGAGGTTTAAGATAAATGTCAAACGATTGATTATCAAATGGCCTTAGAAAATGATAAAGATTTTAATATCCAAGAGGCAAAAAATACTAAACTTTTGATCTGCTTATGGCAATAATTTGCCTTTTAAAAATATTGAGCCTCTTTTAAAAATCTGATTTTCAATAAAAACAAAACTCCTTCTCCTTTATGCACGTTCAATATGTCGATAAATAGGTAGCTCAATCAGTTCTTCCATACTATGCTCCTATATCGAAATATCTAAATATTTATAAGACTGTTTTAATCATATGATCATCAATATATTATATCTTAATTCTTCATCTACTTGATTCCTAAATTTTAAGTATTACACAGATCTTATTCCCTTGCGTCAGCTCTGTTGATTTGTTTTATACTTTATTCATACCTTTGTATGGAGATTCAAAGAGAAAGCATTGTACTTCGTCGCGTTCCGTTTTGCGGGATGAGGAAAGTCCGGGCAACACAGAGCAGCGTACCACCTAACGGGTGGGTTCCCGCTTTGACGGGAAACAGAAAGTGTCACAGAAACGATACCGCCCTGATCTCTGTCAGGGTAAGGGTGAAAATGTGCGGTAAGAGCGCACACGTTGTCCTGGTAACAGGACTCCGGGACAAACCTTACGTGTTGAAATGCCAAGTATATCCAATCGTTCCGGCTGTAAGGCCGGAAATAAGTGTGGCTCGCATGATGTTGGAGGGGTAGGCAGTAAGGAGCCGTCTGGTGACAGCCGGCCAAGATAAATGACGAAGCCAGTACAGAATCCGGCTTATTGCAATGCCTAATAAAAAAGCGCCATCTGGCGCTTTTTTATTTTAATATATTATCAAGAAATTCCGAAATCTGGCTCCTGTGGTATCAGAATCTGAGACTTATTCCGCCCAGTACATTAAATCCATAAGTAGGGTACCGGTACCATCTTTGATATTTGACCGAGGCGATATTGTTCAAACCCAGGAAAGCACCGAATTTTTCTGTGAAGAAATATTCCCCGCGCAGACTAAGATCAAATAGAGGATTGAGCGTGCCGATCGAGCCGAAACGGTTGCGATACGGACTGCCTGTCGCAAAGTTGAGGTCGCCTTTGATCCTTAGCTTGTCTTCCAGGGTCAGGTAAGATGCGTTGAAGCCGATCTGGAAGGGAATGATGCCATAGGCTTTGGCCTGAACCCTGGTTGATGCTCCTTGCTGCAGGAAATTGACGGAGGTAGTGAGCTTTTCCATAAACGTGGCGGATACTTCCCCGCCGATATAAAAGATGTTGACATCATCGGTGATGACGTCAAACTGACGCAGATCCGTTTCCTGTTGTACGAATAGAGCATAATCCTTATTGGTTTTATAACCTGCTTTCAGCCGGTATTTGATCGTGCGGAAACCGCCGCCTACACCACCATAAAAGTCATAATATTTCGTGTTGAAAGGTCCGTCGCTCCCCGTTTCAGCAAATCGTTTCTCGATAAACGGATTGAGCGTGCTTAGCCTTTTGAAGCTGTTTTGGTACAGATCTCCTCCGGCGCCGACAAAGACCATAATGGATGGTCCTGTGATGTTGGCAGATGCTTCAATGTCGGGGAAAAAGCTGAATCCTGAGTTGCTTACAAGATTTGCCCCCAATTTTACTTTAAGGAAGTCGCCGTGGAAGGTAAAAGACGGTTTGATATTAAAGTTGTTGAGCCTGGACTTTTCTGTATCGCCATGAGCGAGCATATTGTCGGTAAACTGGAGGGTAAAGTTATGCTTGTCTGCAAACCATTTGGTTGCTCCGAAATCAAGCCCCAGACCACGCTCTGTTGAAGCAAAGTTGTCCTTATATCCATAGACCTCCAGGCCTGCCCAGTAATCCAGGTCGAGACTGTTCTTTTTACTGTTGAACAACTTTAAGCCGGCGCCGACGTTGGTAAACCTCCTCTTGGCCGGATCTTCCGGGAAGGAAGTATCACCCGGGTTATAACCACCATAGAAGCGGTAATTGTTCATATCGAAATTAATATGCCCTGTCATGCCCACACCTGCCTCAAGATAGTTGGTCCCGCTAATACCAAGATTAGTCTCGGCGAAGATCTGATTCTCCCTCGGGGCGGAAAACACGCCGTAGTGGTGGCCATAGAGATCGATGAAGTAATTCTTGGCATTGGTCACGGAATAGGCTCCTTCTGCAAATGCTGAAAGTGGATAACCCGTACCGAGCTTAAGATAGCCTTTGTAGGATTCAGGCAGCTTTTCAGCCGACATGGCCACCGGCTTGATATTGGGGGCTTCATATTTGATATCCGGCTTTTTGTCCTTGACCTGGGGATTGAGGTCGTAGTTGTAGGTCTTGTCCGAACCCTCGTCTTCAGGCAGGCTTCCCTGGAGCGGTAATTTTTCAGCGGCAAATAACCTGGCGTCATAATTTTTGATGACCTCGACCTTGCCGGAAGGAAGATCATCCTGAGCTGATGCTATATTACACCATCCTATCGCCAGGAAGGCAAGGGCGCCTGAAATTACCGGGTGAAGCTTTGATCTATTTTTAATTCTCATTATGATATGGATATAACTTTTTTTGAAATAGGTTAACAAAACACATTCTACTCGCCATCGAGCTCGAGGTCTTTATCCTTGTTCTTATTGGCTTTGCTGCCGCTGCCTTCTTTTTTCTTAATGGCGGCCAGCTTCCTGTTGGCTTCATCGGTGATTTCCTTATCTTCCTGGAAGTTTTCGATGACGGCCTCAAGAGCAGCCTTGGCATTAAACGTGTCACCCTTTTCTGTAAGGATATCGGCAGTAAGGATAAGAGATTTAGCGACCCAGTACGGATATTCACCGTTGGCTTCCATCGCTTCCTGGGCAAGACTTTCTGCCGATTCGAGATCTTTACGGAGGTAGTAGATTTCCGCAATGCGGTACCTCGATTCAGCTGTCTGCTCTGTTTCCGAGTTTCTGATCACCTCGTTATAGCTGTTGATTGCTGTTCCATAGTCTTTGATATCCTGGGCTGATTTGGCGCGGTAGAAATGCGCCGAGGATTTTTGCTCGAGTGAAGCCCTGCTGCTGTTGATGACCAGATCGGCAAGGCGTACCACCTCTTTTTGTTTCCCGGTCCGGTAAGCGCTCCTCAAAGCGCCGAGCTGAGCTTCAAATTTTTTATCTTCCCTTGTCTCAAGACCAGCCCAGGTTGAATAATAGTTATAGGCATCCTCGAAATTATTGCTGTAATTATAGCTGATGATAGCGGCTTTTTCCAGTGCATCTTTATAGAAGTCGCTGTTCCCGAGACCTATGATATATTTATAATCAGCCAGTGCTCCGTCGTATTGCTTAAGCGCAGCATGACTTTCTCCCCGGTGATAGATGGCTTCCATGGTGCGTGCGCCTTTGGGATATTTTTTGATGTAATCATTGTAAGCAGCGATCGCTTCCTGGTATTTGCCGTCTTCGTAGTAGTCTTCGGCAACCTGGAAATTGGCAACCTCTTTTTCGTCGGTGCTTGCCTTATAGCCCGGAATCGACTCTGCATAGGCAAAAAACTCATCCGGCTTTTTCAGGTCGGTGATATAGATCTCCTTGATAGCGGCAAGGGCGGCATCTGCCTCTTCCTTGTTGGGATTGTATTTGAACACTTCTTTGTAGGAGCGGAGCGCATTGTCATAATCATTGGAGTTATAATACAGCAGGCCCATTTTGAGCAGCGCCTTGTTGGTAAGGTTCGATTTTTTTCCCTGCTCATTGACCAGGCGCTTAAGAGCTGCGATGCCATCCTGTGGCCTGTTCATGGCATCATAGGTATTGCCGAGCTCGAGCAGCGCATCATCGGCAAAGTCCGAGTCGGTGTGCTTGTCGGCAATATTTTTAAGGGCATTGATCTTGCCCTGCCGGTCACCCTGAAGGCCTGATATGATAGCATTCTGGTATAAAGCGTATACGAAGTTGGGATATTTACGGTCGATGACGATGTCGTAATATTCTTTGGCTTTTGCATAATTGTTCTTCTTGAGGTGGCTGTCGCCGGCCCTTAGCATGGCATCAGGCAGCAGGCGGCCGGAGACATAAGGATCGGCTGAAGGTTTGACTGTCTTAAAGCCTCCAATGGCTTTCTCAAAGCTTTTAAGCGCTTCCGTATAATTCTCTTCCCTGAGGAAGATATAGCCGAGGTCGTACTGAGCTGCCGCGAGCCCGCTTTGAGGAGGGAGGCTCTTAAGGTCATCGGCCATAGCGACGAAAGTATTCAGCTCACTTTTGGCTCCTTTCAGGTCGTCTTTGTTATACATGGCATCACCGAGGAAGAAATGGGACTGAGCCTTGATATCCGAAGCAGAGCCCGTCGTCATTGCTTTTTTGAACAAAGGCTGGCAGGCGTCCCATGATTTTTGTGCGTGGAGCTGAATACCGCGGTAGAACAAAACTTTCTGATAGGTTTCGGTCATTTTGGCAGATTTATCCGGTATGCCTTCGAGCAGCTTAAGCGCTTTTTCATAATCGCGCGTATTGATAAGGACGTCACTGATAAGCTCCTGTGCTTCGGCATAATATTTTGACTCGGGCTTAAATGCCTGCAGAGTGGTGAGCGCTTCCCGGTCGAAACCCTGCTCTACAGATAGTTTGGCATAGTTGAAGAGGGCCTCTTCGTTGATAGCCGGATCGAATTTTTTTCCTGAGGCTTTGTAGAAAGCGTTCCTGGCGGCATTTTTATCACCGGTTTTGAGGTATGAGTCGGCCATATAGAACATGGCATACATACCCATTTCGGAATTTTCGTCGCCCAGTTGCTTAAGTGTACCGATGGCCTTGGTGTATTCCTTGATCTTATACTGCGCTACGCCCAGTTGAAAGATATCTTCCTCGCGCTTCTTGGAGCTGCTGTTGGCAAACTCTTCCAAATAGGGCAATGCCTTTTCATAATCACCCTTTTCAAAATAAGCTTGTCCAAGTATTTGCCTTACCTCAGCTTGTTTTTTGATGTCAGGGTCGCCCAGCATCGGTTCGGCAAAAGCGATGAGCTCATCGTATTTTTTCTGAGCGAGCAGTATCTGGCAAATGTGAACAGGGACAACCGCCTTGTATTTTTTGCTGTTGGTCAGCAGTTTGAAAGCGGCTACCGCGTTGTTGTAGTCATCGGTATAATAGGCAGAAAGGCCGTAATAATAATTGGCGGGTTCGTAATATTTGTTTTTGATATTTTTGATGGTTCCAAAAGAAGCTTTCGCCTCGGGAAATTTTTTCTTTACAAACTGTGCGTATCCCTGCTTGAACTTGATCTCAGAGGTCTGCTCATCCGATAGCGTCGTCGGGTCGATCATCGAATAGAAGGAAATCGCCTCGTCGTAATTTTTTTTGGAATAATAATAATTTCCAAGGTCCATGACAGCTTCGTAGGCGAGGGCGTCGGGAACATTATGGCGGAAATAGGAAAGCATGACCATTTCCGCGTCGGGCTTACCGATCCTCACAGCGCTCTTACCCATCATGAGCTTAGATTTGGCGGTCAGAAGGTCTGCCTTGGGATCATTGTTCTCACCATCTACTTTCGATGCATTCTCAAATGCGCTCAGAGCCGCTCCGTAGATACCTTTGTCATACAGATCAAGACCGCGCTCATACTCGGCGGTCCTTTCCGAAAAAACGGATGTTTTCTGAGCTGACAGGATACCTGAGAAGATCAATAACAGGCTTAATTGCAATAATTTCATGTGTTCTCTTTGGTTATTACTGGCTATAAAACTATTTAACTTATGGCTTTTATTATATAAATAATGCGAAGATATAAATATATTTTATAACATAATTGTAATATGCTTATATTGTATAATTTATATGTTATTAAAATATTTTATGTGTGAAAGAATAGTTAAAATGCACTTTCGTGTTAGACCATATGGCGCTATTCGTCCACTAAAAGCATATATTTAAATTAGAAGCGGAACACCGCTTTGTCGATTAGCTTAAATTGAAATTAAGCAAACACAATTCATTACTGGGCTTTTGCCAGGGAATAAATGCTGATTTATGTTCGTAAGAAATATCTTATTTACTATTTTGGTTTTTTTTACGGGGATGGCCGGAATCAGAGCGCAAGCGCTCAACGATGATTGCTTTAGTGCGATAGAGCTTACCAATGTACGGAACTGGTGTTCCACTGGGGGTGCTTTTAATAATTTTTCTGCAATACCATCCGGTTTTGGAGCGCCATTGTGTTTTAGCAATGCCGGGCATGATGTCTGGTATTCTTTTACTGCTCTTGCCACCGATATTACCATTCTGGTCAGACCAGGCTCGCTCACAAGGCCCGAAGTCGCACTATACACCGGCAACTGTCAGGGCATCATTCATGAGCTTAACTGTAAATCAGGTGTTACTGCCGGGGGAATACTGGAAATATACGAAGGTGGATTGATTCCCGGTACAGTGTATTATATAAGGGTACAGGGCGAAAATAACAGCGAAGGTAACTTTGATCTGTGCCTGGATAACTATTTCCCGCCGGTACAGCCGGGAAGCGATTGTAATACTGCGTCTATTCTGTGTAATAAGGATCCGTTTGTCGTTCAGACACTGGTCGGATGGGGAGCGGTACCCAACGAATTTGATGATGCGCCCTGTCTGGCTGTGGGTCCCAACAATTCAGAGTCTAACTCTACCTGGTTCAAGTGGACATGTGATAGCAGCGGCAGCCTGACCTTTGCGCTGTCTCCTTTGAATGGTAAAGATGATCTTGACTTTGCCCTGTATGAGCTTAACGGCGGTCTGAGCTCCTGTTCCAGAACATTGCTTCGATGCGAAGCTTCACAATGTAAACAACATCAGGACCAGACAACAGGATTGAAGGAAGGTGCTACTGATATAAATGAACAGCCCGGATGTGAGGAAGGACAGGATAACTGGCTGGCGCCGGTTCAGCTGGAAAAGGGTAAGAGCTACCTGTTGGGCATCAATAACTTTGAGAATGCAAACGGCTTTCGGGTAGAGTTCGGAGGGACGGCTACCTTTGAAGGCCCGAAGCCGGATTTTGAGATTATGGGCGACACGAGCTTCTGCCGGGAGCAAACAATAGAGATCAAAGATCTTTCGACCAACAGTACGGGCACGATAGAAAAAACACATTGGATCTTTGGCCAGGATGCCACACCTACCGAATCGGACGTTCCGGGTGACAAAAATGTATCTTATCTCAAAAGGGGGCAGAAATGGATCGTTCTGACCCTGACTAGCGATAAAGGTTGTATCGTATCCAGAGCCAAGCCTGTGGATGTGCTCTGCTGCGGTCCGGATCATGAGATTTCAGTCTACAGGGATACTACGATAACGCTGGGTGACTCGGTTGATGTCAGCGCCGATGCGGTGCTGGAAGGTCATAATATTTATTACTTTTGGCAGCCCCCCTCACTGGTCAAATGCCAGGGCTGTCCCGTGACCAATATAAAGACCTTTAATGATCTGATCGTTACTGTCAAAGCAACCGATGAATTTAACTGTGAAGCTGCCGGGATGCTGGAAATAAGGGTTGATAAACAAAGACCCATGTTTTTTCCGAATGTTTTTTCGCCGAACTATGATGGCGTCAATGATAAGTTTACCGGCTATGGTACTTATGTCGTAAAAAGCATCGAATATTTGCGTATCTTCAACAGGTGGGGCGCGCTTGTATGGGAGAAGAACGACTTCGCTCCCAACGATGAGAATCTTGGCTGGGATGGTACTTTCAAAGGAAAAGAAGTCAACCCTGATGTATATGTTTATTTGGCTAAAGTAACTTTTATCGATGACGCTACCTTTGTGTATAAAGGTTCGGTTACTGTGGTCCGTTAGGGGCCTGCTTTGTCTGTGTTGCCTGTTGCTTATGCCCGGCTTTTTTTCTTCTGCCGGTGCGCAGAATCCTTACGATGAATGCAGAGTCGCCCGTTTTATCCCTTCCGTCACTGCGTATTGCAGTGACAGTCTTGAGTTCGGTCTCACCGGTTCTACTGCATCGGATAATGGCTTTTCTCTATGTCAGAATACCAATGGAAGAGATATTTGGTTTACTTTTTATGCAACGGCTCCGGACCTGGTCATCACGGTCACACCTGAGACCGGACACAGGGTCGATGCATCCTTATACGATGGTGCCTGTGGCAGTCTGACAGAAGCCACCTGTGGATTACAGGAGCTACAGGATCGGTTCCTTCATCTGTATAAGGGCGGTCTGGAACCCGGAACACAGATGTTTTTAAGGATCGACGGAGGGACTTCCGGAGACTTCCGGTTTACCTTGTGTATCAATAACTTCTTTGCACCGGCACTCGATGGTAGTGATTGCGCGACTGCCAATCTCATATGCTCCGGTCAGTCATTTACAGTCAATAATGTTACGGGCTTCGGTCATGTCAATGAACTGGCAGGCGCTTCCTGCTTCAACAATGCGAATGAGTCCAACAGCATCTGGTTTCGATGGGTGTGTGATACGCCGGGTGATTTTACCTTTGAGCTGATCCCGCTTAAGGAAAGCGATGACATTGATTTTGTCGTATATAAGGTCAATGGCGACCCGATGGGCTGTAATATGGAGGTGGTCAGGTGTATGGCGACCGGTGTGTCAGCTTTTGGATGTGCCGGTTCTCCACATTGCTGCGGCCCTACCGGATTGAGACGGGGAGAGACGGATGTTTCGGAAAGCGCGGGGTGTGGCCCCATGAAAAATAACTTCCTAAAACCACTGGATATGGAAGCAGGCGATGCTTACGCCTTGCTTATCAATAATTATACTTCTCAGAATGAAGGATTTGAGTTCAGGATCGACGGAACGGCCACTCTACGCAATCTGAAGGCCGGCTTTGATATCGGTAAAAAAGACGGTATCTGCAGGGAAGATATGATAATCCTGCATGACCGGACAATCAACTCCCTTGGAGAAATCAACTCGGTCACATGGTATTTCGGGCCGGATGCCGTCCCGGGATCGGCGAATGGCCCGGGACCGGTCAATGTATTGTTTGAAAGATCGGGCCGTAAGACGGTTTCCATGATCGTGGAGAATAGCGCAGGGTGCCGTTCCTATGCGCAGGATACCTTACATGTCGATTGCTGCGGCGGAGCGCTCGGGGTCGATCTTGGTGCTGATACGATCGTTGAATATGGCAGTGAGGCGGTTTTTGATGCTCCGTTCATGCTGGAAGGCCATGAGATCCGGTATGTATGGGAGCCATCGCCTTTCCTCGTGTGCGATACTTGCGCGCAAGCTCAGCTGCTGCCATTGTATAATGATATCGACCTCAGGGTAGAGGTTATGGATGAGTTCGGTTGCCGGGCTGAAGATATGATACGGATCACGATGACCGTGCCGGAGGTCTTTGTCCCCAATGTATTCTCACCCAATCATGACGGTATTAATGATGTATTTATGATCAATAGCTCCCCATTGATAAAGTCTGTCCGCACGCTTCGAGTATTTGATCGTTGGGGAGCGCTGGTATATGAGGGACTTAACCTTGTTCCCGGCAATGATACCGATGGATGGGACGGTACCTGCCGCGGCAAAGACGTCAGTCCGGGCGTATATGTGTATTACCTGGAGCTGGAAACAAAGGGGAGCCAGCTGAAATCATATAAGGGAGATGTGACGCTTATTCGCTGACGGAAAACTTTATTTCGGATAAATTTTACACCTTTGCATATGATTTCCCGACTCCGCAGCGTATTTGCCATTATCCCGGCGTTACTTGTCCTTACCGCCTGTGAAAATGACCTTGCCGAGGTCAGGCGTGTTGCGGGCGCATCATCGAAAGGAAGCTATGAGACGGGGGTTGACGGGGAGATCATCTACAGCGATTCGGCCCACCTCAAGGTCAGGATCAGATTTGACACGATGGTCCGGTTGCTCGATCAGTCCGATCCCCGGGATATTTTTCCAAAAGGAGTTGTCGTTTCTTTCTATGACGATGCCGGTAATATCGCCAACATCCTCACTGCTAAACGGGCTGAACGCATATTACGCAAGAGCCAGGTTGTAGCTACCGACTCGGTACATCTTGTCAACCGCAATGGAGAGGAGTTGCTGACCAATGAGCTGATCTGGGATGAGGTAAAAAGAGAAGTTTACACCAGCCGCTTCGTGAGGCTTACCCGGCCGGGAGAGATCATTTACAGCTTCGGCTTCAAGGCCAATCAGGAATTTACAAAATATGAGATCAATGCGATCTCGGGTAAGCTCAAAAAAGGGAACCTGGATAAAGAGCTGAATTAAAGGGCTGCTAAAGCTATGTGCCTTCATTCCCGGGGCCTGGCGCACCGATCAAAACGTAATTGTATTTTGTTTTTACTTCCCTGGTTTCGTGCATGGTCTTATTGAAGACCAATGTTTTATAGTCGTTATAATGTGTCCATTGTAAGCGGGATACTGTCATCCAATTGAACAGGAGCAATCCGGACGGATGGAGGGCTTTTTTGCATAGCTCCAGAAACGATGGTTCCAGGAACTGATCCGGGATCGTATCGTGGATAAACAGGTCGATGACGATGACATCAAATTTGTGTTTATTGCGTTTCATGTACTTAAGTGCATCCATTGAGACTATATCTACCTCGCTTTTCAGCCTCGGCCTGGTATACCTGGCAAAAAGACGAACCACCGAAAGGTCAAATTCTACAAGCGTAAAGTGTGGATAGATGCCGTGCTTTTTTTCAACGATATAGGGCACGCTTCCCAGGCCCCCTCCAAGCACGAGAAAAGAGCTTCCGGCGAGACTATCCGTATCGACGGCTTTAAAGGCGGCAACAAAATTGTCGTATTTGTCATCAAAGGAATAGACGGCCTGGTCAGTACTGAGCTGCAGCCGGCCTTTGACAAGGTCGACATATAGAGCCTCATCTGACAGGGACGACATCTGGTCCACAGGTAGTTTTACCAGGTGGCTTAACAGTGTAGTCCAGATGTTGACAGGGAATTTCAATGAAAAGCCGGTCTGTATTTTGCTGTATGATCAAATATATAACGGAGCAAGGTCTTATCTCCGGCTGTCAGGCTGACATTCCTGCGGGCCATGACGGCTGCCGCAACTTCAAGGGCCTTTTCGATCTGGTAGGTCTCGAATCTGTTGCCTCCGCCCCAGGCGAAGGAAGGGATATGAGAGGGAGGAAAGCCCGCTCCGAAGATGTTGCTGGATACGCCGACGACCGTACCGGTATTGAGCATCGTATTGATGCCGGTTTTGGAATGGTCACCCATAATGAGACCGAGAAACTGCTGGCCGGAATCGATCATGGTATCTGTCCTGTAATTGAAGATCCTTACTTTTTTATAATTATTTTTCAGGTTGGACGAATTGGTATCTGCACCGAAGTTGCACCAGGCACCTATAACACTGTTTCCAAGATAGCCGTCGTGCCCTTTATTGGAGAATTCCTGGAAGATCGAGTTGGTCACCTCTCCGCCGATCTTGCAGTGCGGACCGAATGTATTGGCTCCGTAGAGTTTTGCTCCCATTTTTACAGAGCTACCTTCGCATAGGGCAAGTCCCCCGCGGATGATGGCGCCTTCCATGATCTCAGAGTTCGCCCCCAAGTACACGGGGCCCGTAGCTGTGTTGATAGTGGAGCATTCAGCTTTTGCTCCTTTTTCGGCAAAGATATCTTCGCCGATGATCTGATTAGTTCCTGACAGGCTTTCAGATGTGCGGTTCCGGGTTATGCGGGCAAAATCCTGGCGGAGTACGGTATCATTCATTGCAAAAAGATGCCAGGGATAAGCGATGTGGTGGACGATCTCATGGGTCACGATCGCTATAGGGTGGGGGCTCAGGCCGGGCGTCTCCGGTGAAAACAGAATATCTTTATCAAATGCTTTCCTTGCTGCGACCACCTGTCCGTTGATCTCCAACCGCTGACCCTGCTCAAGAAGGAGGACACTGTCTGCCAGGAAGTTATTTGGGAGATATGCAGCATTGATCATCAGGCAATCGCCGGAAGCGCTGAGAGGGTAGAAATCCTGAAGATAGCTCCGGGTCCATACCTGGCATTCGGTATTCAGAGCGGCGTTCCATTTGTCCAGGATGGTGTCGATGCCGATCCTGAGACCTGCGACAGGCCGGGTATAGGTAAGCGGCAGGAGGTCTTCCCATTCAGGGCCGTCGAATAAAACAACATTCATTGCATAACCGGATTATAGACCACAAGGTAGCAAAATGCAATAAAAAAAGCCATGGTCATCCATGGCCTTTTATATCCTGAGCGAAGAAACAGAAGCGGGCTACGCTTACTTCGCGAATTTCGCAAATTTTTTGTTGAATTTATCAATACGGCCTGCGGTATCGACAAATTTCATTTTACCTGTGAAGAAGGGATGAGAGAAAGAAGAGATCTCTACTTTCACCAAAGGATATTCATTGCCGTCTTCCCATACAACCGTATCCTTTGTGTTAACACATGATTTTGTCAGGAAAGCCTCGTCGGTAGAAATGTCCTTAAAAACGACCATTCTATAGTTGGAAGGATGGATGTCCTTTTTCATGATATTTATTTTTAAATTTTCAGGGTGCAAAGATAATGTTTATTGTTTAACCGCAAAATATTTTTTAGGAAAAAGTCAGGGGTTGTCAGATCCGGCTCTTAATCTGGGTTACAGCTGTTGATTCTGCCTCTTGTGCCCTTTAGCCTTTTCTTTCCTTTAGAAAATGACAATCGGAGCCAAAGAATTAACGGGACCTCTTGTGTATTCCAAAGATTATTCCTACCTTTGCCCCACTTTTTAAACAAAATTAAATTTAAAACTATGTTTGCTATTGTTTCGATAGCCGGTCAGCAGTTCAAAGTTGAGGGAGGTCAGAAGATCTTCGTCCACCGGTTAGATGCAAAGGAAGGTGACAAGCTTACGTTTGACCAGGTGCTTCTGACAAGCGATGGGAGCAACGTAACTGTCGGTACTCCAACTGTTAGCGGTGTAGCGGTTTCTGCTACCGTTCTTTCTGAAGAAGTAAAAGGTGACAAGGTCATCGTATTCAAAAAGAAAAGAAGAAAAGGCTACCGCCTTAAGAAAGGTCACAGACAACAATTCACTCACCTCCAGATTGACTCAATCGGGTAATCTTTTTTATTAATCATTTAAAAAACAAGAAATGGCTCACAAGAAAGGTGTCGGTAGTTCGGATAACGGACGGGACAGTAAAAGCAAGAGATTGGGTGTTAAAAAATTCGGAGGTCAGGCTGTCATCGCAGGTAATATACTTGTACGTCAGCGTGGCACTAAGTTTCACCCGGGTCAGAATGTAGGATGCGGAAAAGATTTTACGCTGTATGCATTGACTGATGGTGTCGTCGCCTTCAAAAAAGGAAAAAAAGACAGGACTTTTGTCGATGTAGTAATGAACTGATCAGGTTCTTGCTTCTAAATAGAAAAATCCCGGTGTCATCAGCATCGGGATTTTTTTTATTGCATAAAATATCCACCGATCGATATTGCCGATATCAGCACCAGGACAGCTCCAACCACATACATCAGCACTTTGTGGCTCACCTGCTTAACGACATAGGCGCCAAGCGGAGCGGCCACGACGCCACCGATGATCAGGCCAAGGATGATCTTAAAGCTGGTAATCCCGATCAGAAAAAGAAAGATCCCCGTACTCGCAAATGTGATAAAAAACTCGGCCGTATTGACCGTACCTATTGTATGTTTGGCGTCCGCGCCCTCCCTGCTCAGGATAGTTGACGTAACCAGAGGGCCCCATCCACCACCACCTATCGCGTCCAGTGCTCCTCCCGCCAGACCTATCAGGGGAATGGCCCGCATGGGTTTGATGTGCTGCTTATTGCCCTGCCATTGCCTGATTATAAGGCGTATGCCGATAAATAACATATACAGCGAAATGAATGGCTTGATCACATCTCCCTCGATCAGTTTTGATAAGACATAGGCCCCGGCCAGGGATCCTATCACACCCGGGATGACAAGTCTGAAAAAAAGCGACTTGTCCACATTCTTGAAATGAAGGTGTGACAAGCCTGATACGCCGGTCGTGAATACCTCCGAAGTATGTACACCCGCCGATGCAACAGAAGGCGGGATACCAAAAAATATCAGAAAGCTCGAACAGATCACTCCATAGGCCATCCCCAGCGAACCATCCACGATCTCTGCAATAAAGCCCACGATCAGGAAGATAAAAAACTCAGAATCTATCACCAACTGGTAACCTGCCCGGGATGCTTCCCATAGCTTGTATGCCAGGATCACGACCAGCAGGCTCTTGATGATGATTATGACACGGGAGATCTGCTTATTTGTAACATTTTTAAACATTCACGGTCTCTTTTTGTAAAACTACTAAATGATTTCAGGAATGTAAATAACTCAAAAGCTTTTTTTGATTTTTATGAATATTAACAAATATGAAATTGCTCCGGTGAAAAAGCCTGAAACATGCAGATAAGAAGCAAGAGGAAATGATGCCAGAAGCGCTGACGGCATCATAGATCTCAAATTTATAATTGCAGTTTTTAATTTCAATGATTAAATTTGTTGACCCTTCCGGATTTTCATTTTGTAATCATAATTATAAGTAAGTGTATGAAGACAATTCATTCAGTGATATTGTTGCTCCTGGGCGTTTGGGCCATTGCGCAGCCTCCTGCCATCTCACCCTATATTAAGACCGATCAGTTTGGCTACCTGTGCAACGCCAGAAAAGTTGCGGTTATCTCTGATCCGGTTAATGGCTATAACGGCGCGGAATCATTCACTCCAGGCACCGGTATCGACAACTACCAGGTCAGAAGATGGAGCGATAATTCCGTCGTCCTGTCCGGTACTGTCACAGCGTGGAATGGCGGTGCGGTCCATGTCCAGTCAGGTGATCGCGGCTGGTACTTTGACTTTAGCCCGGTTGCGGAAGCGGGCGCCTATTATATTTTTGATGTGGCCAATAATGTGGGCAGCGGTCAGTTCTTTATTGGATCCAATGCATATGACGAAACCCTGAAGGCTGTTCTTCGTACTTATTATTACGCAAGGTGTAACTTCGCCAAGGTCGTTCCGTATGCTGCGCCGGAATATACCGATGCCGCAGCATATGAAGGAAGCAACCAGGACCGTCATGCCAGGAGCAGCCTCGATAAGAACAACGCTGCCACAGAACGTGATGTAAGCGGAGGCTGGTTTGATGCAGGAGATATGAACAAGTATGTGACCTTCAGCGTCCTGCCCATGCTGAGTCTCATGGACAGCTATAACCGATTTCCGCAGGTATTTGGAGATAATAATGGAATCCCCGAATCAGGCAATGGCCTTGCGGATATACTGGATGAAATAAAATGGGAGCTCGAATGGCTCAAAAAGATGCAGGACGGAACCGGTACCAATGGCCTTTTCCTGAAAGTAGGAGCAGATAATTACAGCTGCACCAATAGTCCGCCTTCAGCCGATGTGTGCTCGAGATACTATATTCCTGAATGCACCTCATCTACCATTTGCGGAGCGACTATCTTTGCTGCTGCGCACCGGACCTTTTCGTCTGTGCCGGGACAAAATGTCTTTGCCGCCGATATGCTGGCCCGCGCTCAGAATGCCTGGGCGAGAGCGGCAGTGTCCACTTCCGGCTGGACAGACTTTCAGACAGCTTGTGATAATGGTGATATCAAATCAGGCGACGCCGACATGGACGCCACTGCCCAGATGCAAAATGCGGTTATCGCTGCCGTATACCTGTACGCGGCTACGGGAAGCGGAACCTACAAAACATTCGTAGAAAGCCGTTACAATACGATGAATCCTGTCAGCACAGGATGGTGGGGCCCTTATGATACGGAATACGGAAGGGCATTGCTGTTCTATACAACCCTGCCTGGTATTACATCTTCGGTCGGGAACAGCATCCTGAGCTCTAAATCCAATACTGCGACGGGAATGGGGCTTACTGAATATAATTCCAGCCAGGATCTGTACCGCAGCCATATGCCCGATGCCCAGTATCATTGGGGCAGCAACCAGATCAAGGCTTATATCGGCGCTCAGCAGATCGATTATGTGACATATGGTCTGAATGTTGCAAACCATGCGCTTTACAAAGAGCTGGCAGCCCAATACCTGCATTATATTCATGGTGTGAACCCGCTCGGAATGACCTTCCTGAGCAATATGTACGACCTGTATGGCGAAAATTGCGCCAACGAAATATATCATGGCTGGTTTGGCGATGGTACGCCTTATGACAATGCGCAGACATCACCTTATGGGCCTCCGCCGGGATTTATTGCCGGAGGGCCTAATGCCTCTTTTTCCATCGGCTCTATTTCTCCTCCTGCAGGTCAGCCTCCGCAAAAATCCTACAAAGACTGGAATACCGGCTGGAATGCTTCGACCAATATGAATGAGAACAGCTGGGAAATAACGGAACCGGCTATCTATTACCAGGCGGCTTATATCAATCTCCTTGCCTCTGTCTTAGGCACTGCCGATAATCCGGCATGTGAGGCCGTCATCCTGGCTACTGCTACGATGGACTTTTCCGCTACAAAAAATGAAAGATCGGTACTGCTCCGCTGGACCGCTTCAGAAGACGTGGAAGTTTACGAGGTGCAGCTCAGTGAAGACGGCCAGAATTACAGGACCATTTATACAGAGACCATGAAGGATAAGAACGTATTTCAATGGATCGACAGGCCGGACTCTGATGCCAGAAAGCTGTTTTATCGCATCAAGCTGATTAAATCCAATGGACAGGAAAGCTATTCAAGGATCCAGATCGTTCCGTGGGGAGACCGGCAGGAGGTCATCGCCTTTGTGGACCATCAGAGTCAGACTATCCGCATTGCGATCAGCCAGGAAGTGATCAGCAATGGTGTGAAGATCAAAGTGCTTAACAGTAACGGAATGGTTATCGTTGATTGGCCGGTAGTGAGTTCGCCTCATTTGTCTATCCCGGTCAATGACTGGCCTGCAGGCTATTATTTCCTCCAGGTAACTAAAGACCGGAGCCAGCCGGTCATCAAAAAACTATTTATAGGGAAATGACGGTTAGGCGTCAGCCGTTCTTTGTATAATAATTGTAATCCCTGATCACTGTTTCGATAAAGACATAAGGATCTTCCTGGGTTTGGATACCGAGGATCTCCTGGACCTTGTCACGCAACTGGATGATGAGAATGGCATCGTTCTGATGTCTTGAAGTAATGAGGTTGTTTTTGATGATGCGGATATCATTGTCTGAGAGCCTTATGACCTGGGGATAAGTGGGTATATAATTCTCCCGGATATCTTCAAAGATGGTCTGGGTAAATTCGACCGTATTTTTTACCGATATGACGGATGTTCCGGCGGCTATGTCTCCGAGCCTTTGCCTTTTGGCATTGCGGGACATGGCGATCAGGCCTATGAGCCCGAAGCCGAACTGAATATCGATGATACGCATGGCCCAACGGGTGAGAATATCGATAAAATCAGCCTGGTAGCCGTCGATCTTTACGACCCGGGTCCTCATCAGGAGCTTGCCGGGCGTTCTGCCTTCATTAAAATACTCAAACAGGAGGCTGTAGAACATAGCGGGAGCGAGGCTGATGACATAGATGGCGTTGATGCTCCACCCGTCCAGGGCAATCCGGATATTGGCCGTTTCGATGATCATAATGACGGCGTAGATATAGATCGCTTTGATCGTGACATCTATCAGGTGCGCAGCCACTCTTTGCCCCTGCTCCGCAAGGGGAAAATTAATATTTACATTTTGAGTGGTATTTATAGTGATATTTGCCATTTATATATATTTTCACCGTGTTATGAAAGAAGTCGCATTTATCCAACAAAATAAAGAAAAATGGCTGGAATTCGAGTCATTCAGTAAAGGCTCACGGAGGGTAGATGCGCAAAAGCTTTCAGAACTTTATATCAGCCTGGTCAATGATCTCGCATATGCACAGACCTATTATCCCAAAAGCAGAACGGTCGAATACCTCAATCAGCTGTGCGCGAGGGCTTTCCAGAAAATATACAAAACCAAACGCAACAAGGCGGGCCGCATGGTCGAATTCTTCCGTATCGAGGTGCCTCTCATTATGGTGGAATACCGGCGTTACCTGATCATTGCCTTTGCCGTTTTCGGCTTGTCGGTCGGTATCGGCGTTATATCAAGCATCTATGATGAGGACTTTGTCCGTTTGATCCTTGGCGATAATTATGTCGACATGACGATCGAAAATATTGCCAATGGCAATCCGGTCGCCGTGTACGAATCGGGGAGCAATTGGGGAAGCTTTCTCGGAATAACATTCAACAACGTGCAGGTGAGCATCAAGTGTTTTTTATATGGCATCTTTGCCGGCATCGGAACGGTGTATATCGCGCTCAATAATGGCGTGATGCTTGGGGCGTTCCAATACATGTTTTACCGGGAAGGCGTATTCTGGACCAGCGTGCGTGGCATCTGGATCCACGCAGCGATGGAGATATTTTCGATCATCATCAGCGTGATGGCCGGCCTCATCCTCGGAGCCGGAATATTGTTCCCGGGCACCTATTCGAGGCTTGACTCCTTCAGACGTTCTTTTTCTGCCGGGTTTAAAATTTTTATCAGCACGGTGCCATTTTTTATTGCAGCGGGATTTATGGAAGGCTTTTTGACAAGATTTTCTGATAATATGCCGCCTGCTGCCAGTGTCGCCATCATCTTGACGACACTTTCCATTATTTCCTATTATTACATCATCTATCCTTACAGGGTGCTGAAACGAGTGACGGCGGTTTGAGAAAAAGGCTTCTGTATATTTTCCTGATGTGTGTCATAGGCCTGGCCGTGAACGGGCAGGATACCTCGTCGCCTGAGGAGCAGGAATACAGCGGGGAAGACAATGAAGAGAACATTTCAGAATTTGGCGCTTTGTTTACTCCGACGGGCGATGAATTCTCGAGTAGGGAAGCCGTCAGCTTTCCGGAGGATCTGGATAAGTCGTATAAAAAACTGTCTGATAGCTATGTGACCGACCATTCAGAACAACCGGAAGACCTGTCCTGGCTGGCCCGCTTCTTTAAAAAGCTGCTGAAGCTGTTTCCCGACCTGGATCTATCCTGGATTGTTGGCCTGATGAGGATCCTTATCTATATTTTCATTGGTTTTCTGGCCTTGATGCTGATCCGTTATTTATTATTCCGCAACTTCAGCTGGCAGCTTTGGAAGAAAGAGCCCCGGACCGTCGGGCAGGTAGAAGACGATACTATTGGTGAAAGTGAGGAAGATATCCGCCGGCAGATCCGTACCGCCTTGGATGGAGGCAACTACAGACTGGCCGTTCGTTTTTATTATATTTACCTGTTGCGAAGGCTGGACGAGAACGGCCTGATCAGGTATAATCCCGAGAAGACCAATTCTGAGTATGTCCGGGAAATATCCAGCCCGGGCTATAAAAAGGACTTTGCCGACCTGTCACGCGCTTATGATTATATCTGGTATGGGGAGGTAAGGCTTGCTGATGACGATTATCGGAGCCTGATACACCGTTTTGATCATGTACTGCAATCGATCCGCTCATGAATCGCAGAGCCGTTATATGGATCGTGTCGGGCATTCTTCTGATGATAATAGTGGCGGTATTGCCGCGGAATAAAAAGAGAACGGAGCCGGACTGGACCCCGGGCTATGGCATCAATGATAAAAGGCCGCTTGGGCTGTATGTATTCAATAAGGAAGCAGGCAGGCTGTTCAAAGACAAAAAGATAACAAGGATCAAGGGCTCCCCTTATCAATATTTCTTCAAATTGATGGGCGGTGAGGTCGATATTCCCAATACGTTTGTATATATCGGCGATTATCCTTTCTGGGAAAGTGAAAGCTCCAATAAGCTGCTCAACGCTGTTAAGGCCGGCATGAACGGTTTTGTTTCGGCGAATAACCTGCCACCGGAATGGCAGGAAGCTCTGGACCTGAATGTGGAGCAGGTAACTCCGCCCTCCGGGATCGAGGTCAGCTGCGGATCCGGCCGGTTCTTTCCGCATACGCCGGGATCTAACTATCATTTTAATCAGGCGTTTGATAAAGACTCCCTCACCGGCATTGTTGCCGGAGAGATCATGGGCAGTGCTAATAAAAAATATGCTAACTTCCTGGAAGTGCGGTATGGCAAAGGCACATTGCTCATCCATACCAACCCCTGCATATTCAGCAATTATTACCTGCTGAAAGGGAACACGCAGGACTATGCAGCATGTATACTGAGCCGCCTTCCGGGTAAAAACGTCATTTGGTTTACCGGTCAGAACGATGGAGGGATCTCAAATGCCCCGTTGTCCTTTATCCTGTCGAAAGAGGCGTTGCGTAACGCTTTTTATTTCATGCTTATCGGTGTGGCCCTGTTCATTCTTTTTAATGCCAAGCGAAAGCAAAGGATCATCCCGGTCAAAGTTCCGGTTCGGAATACGACTGTCGACTTTGTCAGAACGGTAGGCAACCTGTATTACCAGGAAGTCGATATTCGGGATATTCTACAGATGAGACTTGTATTTCTCAGGGAAAAATTATGGACAGAATACCAGATATCACAGGATCATAAGGAAGAAGAAGCAATCGAACGGCTCTCTAATAAAACCGGCAAGCCGGCAGAATTGGCGGGAGATCTGTTCCGGCTGATGAAGGAGATCGAAGCCGGCCGGGCCGTGAATAAAGATGATCTCATAAAACTGGACCAGCTCATTCATCAATTATTTATAGTATAAAATATTTATCATGCAGGATACTCCATTTGAATTCCAATCACGTATCGACCTGGATGCGGTAACAGCCAAACTGAACCGTATCAGGAATGAGATAAGCAAGGTCATTGTAGGACAGGAAAAAAATGTCGATCTCATCCTTGTCGCATTGCTGGCCAATGGCCATGTATTGCTGGAGGGTGTGCCGGGCGTCGCGAAGACCTTGCTGGCTAAACTATTTGCCAGGGCCATTGATGCTGGATTCAGCAGGATCCAGTTTACCCCCGACCTTATGCCGAGCGATATTCTGGGTACATCGGTATTTGACCTCAAGACCTCCATGTTCAACTATAAAAAAGGCCCGGTTTTCTCCAACATCATCCTCATCGACGAGATCAATCGTGCGCCTGCCAAGACCCAGGCTGCATTATTTGAGGTGATGGAGGAAAGGCAGATCACGATGGACGGTGTAACTTATCCGATGGACAGGCCGTTTCTGGTCATCGCTACGCAAAATCCCGTAGAGCACGAGGGCACTTACAGGCTTCCTGAGGCACAGCTCGACCGCTTCCTGTTTAAAATAGAAATGTTATACCCCGGCCTTGAAGAAGAGGTCCTGATACTTAGAAAAGATCATGAAAACAAAGCGGAGCAGAAACAAATGGTTGTCGAACCGGTCATCACCGGTGCGGATGTCGAACAGATGCAGCGCATTATCCTCGATGTTATCGCTGAAGATCATTTGCTGGAATACATCGCCAGGATAACCAAGGCGACCCGCGAAAATCACGCCCTGTATCTCGGCGCGTCACCCCGTGCTTCGATCGCTCTCCTTAAAGCGTCGAAGGCTTATGCTGCTTTGCAGGGAAGGGATTTTATCACACCTGAGGATATCAAGGCTGTCGCTATTCCTGTGCTGCAGCACAGGGTGGTGGTCGCTCCCGCTCAGGAAATGGAAAATGTGACTGCGGCCAGGATCATTGCGCAGATCATCGATTCGATAGAGATCCCGAGATAAGGACATGAAGGCATTCTACAGGAGTATTTTTTTGACCGACAGATTTTTTTATGCGGGAAGCTTCGTCATTCTGACGATGTTCCTTGGCTTTTTCTGGCCAGCCCTGATCGAGATCGCCTGGATCGTGCTTTGGGTGCTGATCGGAACAAGCCTTGCCGAGGTGCTGATCTTATGGCGGATCAATGGTATAGATGCCCGTCGTGTGATGGCTGACAAGTTTTCCAATGGCGATGAGAATATCATTAAGATCCTGCTCGATAACAGGTACAATATCGACCTGGACATTACTATTATTGACGAGTTGCCGGAGCAGTTCCAGGTCCGGGATTTCAGGATGAACGACAGGATTAAAGCCCGGTCTTCAAAGAACCTGGCCTATAAGATCCGGCCGACAGAAAGAGGCGTATTTTCTTTTGGTTCGCTCCATATCTTTGTCAGTTCGGCCCTCGGGTTGGTCTGGAGGAGATATGCGATAGAGCAGGGCAGGGAAGTGCCTGTATATCCCTCTTATGTCCATCTGGACCGGTATGATATCGGGAGGATCAGTAATTCGCTGAATTTCCCCGGCATCAAAAAGATGCGGCGTATCGGGCATAGCATGGAATTTGAGCAGATCAGGGAATATGTACCCGGTGATGACTGGCGGTCGGTCAATTGGCTGGCTACATCCAAGACACATAAGCTCATGGTCAACCAATATATGGAAGAAAAATCTCAGCCGGTATATTGCCTGATCGATACCGGAAGGATGATGCGCATGCCTTTCGAAGGCCTGACCCTGCTGGATCATGCCATCAACAGTGCCCTCATACTGAGCCATGTCGTCATCGGCAACCAGGACAAGGCCGGACTGGCTACCTTTAGCAGGAGACTTGAGAACTTTGTCCCTGCTGAGCGCCGGACAAACCAGATGCACCTGATCCTGGAAAAACTATATAGGATCAGGACCGATTTTAAAGAATCGGATTTTGGAAGGCTGTTTGCCGATATCCGTAAACAGGTCAATCAGCATAGTCTTCTGTTGCTTTTTACAAATTTTGATACCATCGATGCCCTGCGCCGGCAAATGCGATACCTTCGGGGGCTTTCCAAAAATCACCTGCTGCTGGTCGTGTTCTTCAAAAATACGGAAATGGAGAAAATTGTCGTCGAAAACAGCCATGATGTCAGGGATGTCTATGACAGGACCATCGCCGAAAAGTTTGCGTTTGAGCAACGTCTCATCGTCAATGAATTGAAAAAATACGGCATCTTATCGATCCTTACCGAGCCGCAGCGCCTTACGGTCGACACGATCAACAAATATCTGGAGATCAAAGCCAGGGGAATGATCTGAATGATTACATCCCCGGTCGTTTCACCAACTGGACGAGCAGCTCCTTATTGATAGCTCTTTTCATCCGGCAGCTCGCTGATCCCGATCTCGTCTATTTCAGTATCATAACCTTCAAACTTAGGATTGGGGCCCCATTTGTTCTCGCCATACTCGCTGTCGAGCAGCGTAAAGATGAAGACGATCATCCCTCCGATATAGGGCACCAGGCCTAACAGTATAAACCAGCCGCTTTTGCCGGAATCATGCAGGCGCCGGACGAGGACAGCCATAGAAGGGATAAAGGTGACCAGCATATATATCCCGAGCACGATCCCTACTGTGAGCCGCGATGCCGTGCTATCCATAAGACCGGATAATAATAGCAGGATCATCGATAAGACAAAGATGATCAGGCAATGAAACAGTTGGAACATCCAGTACTCTTTCCGTCTTGCTCTCCCACGGAAGTCGGAAAAATTAGAAAGGACCTTCAGATACCAATTCATAATTTTTAATTTATATCTGGATCTGTGGGTTTGCCTATTTCGTCAAGCTCATCATGAACATAAGCACCGTAATATTCCTGTTTTACCTCTTCATAGAATTTGGCGGTAGTGATCTGGATATAAGGGATAAGCCACAAAAAGCCGATACCCAGGGTGAGGAGGCAAAGGAGCGCCCATCCAATGAAGCTTAGATTCAAAAGAAAGAAGTCCATTTTATGCCCGTCCATCATAGCTTTGCTTTTTTGCAGGGCCTCACCGGGTTTTAACCCGGGATCATCTGCAAGAATATAGAAGGTCATGGAATAGGAGAAAGACACGATGATTCCGGGAATTATGAACAACAGGCTCCAGAGGAGAATATACAAGACCATCAGGAGATAAGCCACCAATGCGTTTCCAAAATTCCGGAACCCTTCAAATATCTGGCTTAATTCGGGGTGCCTGTTACGGGCAACATTCAAATTGAATATTGCTAACCCTAAGCTCATAGGTCCGCCAATAATAAGAAATCCTACATAGACCATCTGTGATGCTCCCTGCACAAGGAAATATAAAACGTATGTACCGATCACGAGACCCCAGTTTCCGCGTAATGAATCCAGAGCTTGTTGTTTTAGATCAGAGAATGATACCGTCATGATGTTAATTTTTCCAAATATATTAAAAATCTGTAAACGAAGATTTAAAATGATTATCAGGCCGGTTCCGGGGAAGTTCCCGGGCTGCGCATATAAAAAAAGGCCGGACAGAAACCGTCCGGCCTTATAAGGCTATTTCGTAGGTGGATTTTAGTTTTTATTATCCACTTCTTCAAATTCCACATCAGTTACGTCCTCAGCTGTGCCTGAGCCATTATTGGTATTATCCTGGCCGCTGTCAGCAGCAGCGCCGGCATCACCTGCATTGCCTGCCTGGTACATTTCCTGGCTGGCAGCCTGCCATGCGTTGTTGAGAGCGGTGGTTGCAGTCTCGATCTTCGCAAGATCTTCGGTTTTGTGAGCTTCCCGCAGATCGTTGAGCGCTGACTCGATGGCTGACTTATTACCGGCAGAGATCTTTTCGCCATATTCTTTCAGCTGCTTTTCAGACTGGAAGATCAGAGAGTCGGCGGCATTGAGTTTTTCAATGCGCTCTTTGGTCGCTTTGTCAGCATCCGCATTGGCGGCAGCTTCAGTGCGCATTCTTTCGATCTCCTCTTTGGACAGACCGGTTGAAGCCTCGATCCTGATACTCTGCTCCTTACCTGTGCCCTTATCTTTGGAGGTCACTTTCAGGATACCGTTGGCATCGATGTCGAAAGTCACTTCGATCTGAGGCATACCTCTTGGTGCAGGTGGGATATCGCCGAGGATAAAGCGTCCGATACTTCTGTTATCCTTAGCCATCGGACGTTCGCCCTGCAGGATATGGATCTCTACGGAAGGCTGGTTGTCAGCGGCTGTAGAGTATATTTTTGACTTTTTGGTCGGGATGGTTGAGTTGGCTTCGATCACTACATCGTACACGCCGCCCATTGTTTCGATACCCATAGACAATGGTGTGACGTCAAGCAGCAGGACATCCTTGACATCGCCGCTCAATACACCACCCTGTATGGCAGCGCCGATGGCGACTACTTCATCCGGGTTTACACCTTTGCTTGGTTTCTTACCAAAGAACTGCTCGACTGCTTCCTGTATCTTGGGGATACGTGTCGATCCGCCTACGAGGATCACCTCGTCGATATCGTTGGTGGTCAGACCGGCATCTTTCAAAGCCTGGCGGCAAGGTTCGATGCTCCTGGTTACAAGATCATCGACAAGCTGCTCAAATTTTGAGCGGGTCAGCTTGGCCACGAGGTGTTTTGGCACACCGTCAACGGCCGTTACATAAGGCAGGTTGATCTCTGTTTCATTGCCGGCGGAAAGCTCGATCTTAGCTTTTTCAGCCGCTTCCTTCAGGCGCTGAAGGGCCATCGGGTCTTTACGGAGATCGATATTTTCCTGTGCTTTGAACGTCTCTGCCAACCAGTCGATGATCTTGAGGTCGAAGTCGTCACCACCAAGGTGGGTGTCACCGTTGGTTGATTTTACTTCAAATACACCGTCACCCAATTCGAGGATAGAAATATCGAAAGTACCACCACCTAAGTCATAAACTGCAATGGTTGAATCTTTGTGCTTTTTATCAAGGCCATAAGCCAGCGCTGCAGCTGTTGGCTCATTGATGATACGTTTGATGTTGAGGCCGGCGATCTCACCTGCTTCTTTTGTAGCCTGACGCTGTGAGTCATTGAAATAAGCGGGGACTGTGACCACGGCTTCGGTCACTTCCTGTCCGAGGAACTCCTCAGCGGTTTTTTTCATTTTCTGAAGGATCATAGCTGAAATTTCCTGAGGCGTATAGAAACGTCCGTCGACCTCAACACGAACCGTGTCGTTATCGCCTTTTACTACCTTATATGCAGAGGTTTGTGCTTCCTGTCCGATCTCAGAGAAACGGTTTCCCATAAACCTCTTGATAGAGGCGATGGTCCTCTGAGGATTGGTGATCGCCTGTCTTTTTGCAGGAGCGCCGATCTTCCTTTCGCCATTATCCATAAATGCAACTACCGACGGGGTAGTTCTTGCGCCTTCGTCATTAGGAATTACAACCGGCTCATTACCTTCCATCACGGCAACGCATGAGTTGGTCGTACCTAAGTCTATACCTATTATTTTTCCCATATCAATTGTTTTGAATTTAATTTTATCTAATATTTATCAATATCCGTGCCACCGTTATGGGATGCGACAAAATGGCACTTAGAGGGCTAAATGGCTGACTTTCTTTGACAGAAATTCCGGAATCGGGAAGGCCAGGTGTTATTATGGCAGTTGTTTGGAATGGCGAAGGCTGGCTGAACGTGTACAGAACTGCCGGTGTGTATCCGTCCCGAACCGGACCAGGAGCTTCTAAAGCCCTTGATCTACATTGTTTAGGCTCCGCACGGCAGATTAAGACCAAAATATAGCTTCCGCATGGTTTTAGTAATTTCCATGCCCACCGGGATACAAGGTATAACTTATTTCCTGAAATTCAGATCTGGGTTATATCAACCTCTCTATAATGCTGAATTTCAGAATTTTATTGAGTTCTGAAATTCAAACCTGTGGTATATCGGCTGATCGCCAGTGAATCCAGGGTTGCCTTGGTTAGATAAAAACCCTTAAACTCCTGTGTGTTCTTTGAGGAAAAGATGCCCTGCCCACCTTCTATATTGGTATAGCTCGGGAAATCCTGGGTGCCAGTAATGCCGGCATTGGCTGCCAATGCTTCGCTATAGCTCAGAAATTCCTTTCCGCCGCAGGTCAGTATAAAGTCGGCAGAAGTAAAATAGCGGTCGATATCAGGTGAACGTTCCAGTGTTTTCCCGATATGCTCAAAGATTTTATTGGCCGAATACCTGAAATCAGTATCGTCGTCAGGTATAAAGGATTGAATTACGGGAATTATCAGGCTTTTGGACACATAATCGTTGCTCACAGTAATATTGCGTTCGGAGTAGTTAAACCGGACACTCATATCGAGGATAGCAGGATCTGCGTCCCTGTTGGTTCCGGGAAGCGGTTCATAATCAAATCTTGGATTCTGGCTTTGTACCTCCTTGATCCTTGGTATCCATCCGAGCGAACTGCCTTGTGACGGGATCTGCAGCGTGACCTCATTGATAAGCAGTGTTTTGGCGGTATAGATTTTTCCTTTGGCGTTGATTGTAAGGATATATTCTCCGCCGGGTTTGAAAACAAACTGGCTTTTATCGGCCTTGTAGATATAATTAGGCGTATTGATAAAAATACCGGTGTCACGCGGGAAGCCGAATTCTGTCGCATCGATTTTCTCTAACGAAAAAATCTTCGGAATGGTATCCAGAAGGCTGATAGTTACCTGGGCATCGGTATAATAAAGGCTATCCAGGTTTTTTGCGATCTGGCCGGGAGCGATGTTATTGTCTCCAAATGCTCTTTCGAGCCGGATATATACAAAGGTATCAGTCGATGAGATAGCGCCATAGACCACCGGGATCTCTACCCGGTTGCCGACCAGTTCCAGGTCATTGTTGCATGCGCTGAAAAAAGTAATAATGCATGATAAGAGCAATAAAAAAGAAGCAAAATTTTTGTGCAAAAGCATATATCAGTTTCAATTATTTTTCAAAGGTGATTTATCCTAAAATAAAATTCGTGCGAAATTAGTCAATTTTCTAACTTGCATCGCAATTTTAACATTCGCTTTTATGTCAGTTAACAAGGAGATCAAAAGAATCACTACCCACATTATGCAGGAGATGAAGCATAATGGTGTAAAAATCAGCATGTTGACTGCTTATGACTACAGCATGGCAAGGATCATAGATGATGCAGGCATCGACATCGTCCTGGTCGGTGACTCCGCATCCAATGTTATGGCCGGTCATGAAACCACGCTGCCGATTACGCTCGATCAGATGATATATCACGCTTCTTCCGTGATACGTGCGGTCAAAAGGAGCTTTGTCGTGGTGGATCTGCCATTCGGCTCTTACCAGGGCGACAGCAAGCAGGCCCTCATCAGCTCCATCCGGATCATGAAGGAATCCGGTGCTCACGGTGTCAAGCTGGAAGGCGGCCAGGAGGTAGGGGAGTCCATTAAGCGCATCCTGACTGCCGGCGTTCCTGTCATGGGCCACCTGGGTCTCACTCCGCAGAGTATCTATAAGTTCGGGACCTATACGGTGAGAGCTAAGGAGCAGGAGGAAGCTGACCGCCTCATGGAGGACGCCAGGTATCTCGAATCACTGGGATGTTTTGCTCTTGTTCTTGAGAAGATCCCTGCTGCGCTGGCCAAAAAAGTCGCTGAGACACTCACCATACCTGTCATAGGCATTGGCGCCGGCAATGGAGTCGATGGCCAGGTTCTGGTTACACACGACCTGCTGGGTATTACCAAGGAGTTCAAGCCGCGTTTCCTGCGCAGGTATGAAGATCTGTATTCCAGGATGCATGAGGCTTTTGAATCTTATATAAGAGATGTTAAATCGGGCGATTTCCCCAATGAGGAAGAACAATACTGATATGCCTTTGTTTTCCGTTGATTAATACTTACTAATCCATAACCGAAGAACTAAATGAAGCGAAAGACGCTTATCAGAATTGGGCTGGGTATCATCCTGCTGGCATTGATTGCGGCAATAATCTTCAGGGGCAGTATTTTTCCGAGTGTTACAAAATTGGCAGATAAGGAATATGTGCTGGTCTATCATGATCAGAATGTAATGCAGCTGGCGGATTCTCTTGAAGCGCAGGGCATCATAAGGAGTGGTAAAGCGCTGCTGAAAACGGCAGGCCTCATGGGATTCCGGGACCGGCACCTTATTCCGGGCCGCTATAAAGTAAAAAAAGGCTGGAACAATATACAACTCCTTGACTTCCTGTCGCGAGGCAAGCAGACCCCGGTCAACCTGGTCATCAACCCGATGAGAAAGATCGGGAATGTCGCTTTCTTTCTGGGTAAAAATCTTGAGCTGGATTCACTGGATTTTATGACGGTTCTTACCGACACCGTTTACCTGGATTCGCTTGGTGTGGATCCCGCCAATGCCATGACCTTATTCATCCCGAATACCTATCAGGTGTACTGGACGACAGAGGTTAAGGCCTTTATCAGCAAAATGAAAAAAGAAAGTGACAAGTTCTGGGAGAAGGATGGAAGGCTGGATAAGCTCAAAGCGCTTGGTATGACAAAAGAGCAGGTGTATACCCTTGCTTCTATCGTCGACAAGGAAACACAGGCAGGTATTGAAAAACCGACGATCGCCGGACTCTATCTCAACCGCCTCAACCGTGGGATGCCGCTGCAGGCCGATCCGACAGTCGTTTTTGCAGCCAATGACTTTACGATCAAGCGGGTCACCAATAGACACATAGCTATTCAGTCACCTTATAATACCTATATCAATAAAGGCCTGCCGCCGGGTCCGATCAGTATGGCTACCGAGTCCGGCATCGATGCGGTATTGAATCACGAAAAGCATAATTACATCTATATGTGCGCTCGCCCTGATACATCAGGAAGGCATAATTTTGCGGAGACCTTTGAAGCGCATGTGCAAAATGCCAATATTTACCGTGACTGGCTGACGAAACAGGGGCTTACATTATAAGACAGGGCTTATTTGAATAAATTGATTTAATCAAACATAAATATATTATCATGGAATATAGGATTGAAAAAGATACGATGGGTCAGGTCAAAGTACAGGCTGATAAATATTGGGGCGCACAGACCCAGCGATCCATTGAAAATTTCAATATAGCGAGAGATACCGATAAGATGCCACGGGAGATCATCCAGGCATTTGCATACCTGAAAAAGGCAGCTGCGCTGACCAATTTTGAAGCGGGTGTGCTTCCTGAAGATAAGAAAAACCTCATCGCTGCAGTATGTGATGAGATCCTGGAAGGCAAGCTGGATGATCAGTTCCCGCTTGTCGTATGGCAGACCGGCTCAGGCACCCAATCCAACATGAATGCCAATGAGGTGATCGCCTATCGGGGTCATGTGCTCAACGGGGGAAGCCTTCTTGATGAAAAAAAATATATCAACCCCAATGATGATGTCAATAAGTCCCAGTCTTCCAACGATACTTTTCCGACAGCCATGCATATAGCTGCTGTGAAGATACTGGTCGAAAAAACCATTCCGGGCATTGAGCAGCTCAAAAATACCCTTGAGGCCAAGGCCAAAGCTTTTATGCATATCGTAAAAATAGGCCGTACGCACCTGATGGATGCGACGCCCCTGACCCTGGGCCAGGAGATATCCGGCTATGCCGCACAACTGGAATATGGTCTGAAGGATATCCGCCATTCGATCGCCCATCTGAGCGAGCTGGCCCTGGGCGGGACGGCAGTAGGTACCGGCATCAACACGCCTGCGGGTTATGCGGTCAACGTTGCCAAGCATATTGCTGCGCTGACGGGCCTTCCCTTTGTAACGGCGCCTAACAAGTTTGAGGCCCTGGCGGCTCATGATGCCATTGTAGCGGCGCATGGCGCCCTGAAGACCGTCGCGGTGAGCCTGATGAAGATCGCCAATGATATCCGCCTCCTTGCCTCCGGCCCGCGGTGTGGCATCGGCGAGATATCCATCCCTGATAATGAGCCGGGCAGCTCTATCATGCCCGGAAAGGTCAATCCTACGCAATGTGAGGCTATGACCATGGTCGCTGCCCAGGTCCTGGGCAATGATGTCGCCATCAATATCGGCGGCGCGACGGGCCATTTTGAGCTCAATGTGTTCAAGCCGGTCATGATCAAAAATTTCCTGCACAGCGCCAGGCTGATCGGCGAGGTATGTGTATCCTTTGACGAAAAGTGTGCCCAGGGTATCGAGCCTATCCTGCCGAATATCAAACGCAACCTGGACGAATCACTGATGCTTGTGACGTCTCTCAATACCAGGATCGGCTACTACAAGGCTGCAGAGATCGCTCAGACCGCGCATAAGGAAAACAAAACATTAAGACAGACAGCCATCGATCTTGGCTATGTTACCCCGGAAGACTTTGACGCATGGGTAAGGCCGGAAGATATGGTCGGCCTGTAAGTGCTTTTCTCTTGATTTTTATTGAGGCTACGCTTTCCGGTTTTGAATGGCCGGAGCTGTTTGTTATTTGCAGATTTTGCTTATTTTAGAGTTAATGCTCATTGTAACGGACGACACGGCAGTCATTACAACCGACGTAACAAAAACAATATGACAAAGAGTAAATTACTTGAAATGAACAACGTTGGCATCGTTGTAGAGAACCTTGACAACGCAATATCATTCTTCACGGAAATAGGATTAAAGCTTGAAGGACGAGCAATGGTCGAAGGTGAATGGTCGGGACGGGTAACGGGGCTTAAAGATCAATCCGTAGAAATTGCGATGATGGTTACACCTGACGGACACAGCCGGCTTGAGCTTTCAAGATTTATAACACCGGCAACTGTTTCTGACCATAGGACAGCACCTGTTAATTCTTTAGGATACCTAAGAGTTATGTTCAAAGTTGACAATATTGACGAGCTGGTATCCAGGCTTACCAAACAAGGAGCTGAGCTTGTGGACGAAGTGGTTAACTATCAGGACATATACCGGCTATGTTACATTCGTGGGGTAGAAGGACTGCTGATCGGGCTTGCAGAACAAATAAATAACAAATAAAAAAACCAAAAGAGCCATTTCTTGCCAATACACACAAAGAGAGCTGAGCTTTACAGAAAAATGAAATGAGCCTTACAGCAAAGTAAAACCGAAGCAAAAATTCTAACTTTGCACGTTAATAATATAACACAAAATTATGGACGGGCAACAAGACGACACATTACAAACACTAAGCTATTCGGGTATTTTTCTTTCGTGTTTTTCCGAAAGCGGTACACATTGCGTTCATTCCAAACCTGAACACGTCTTGATTTACTTGTATTCGGGAGAACAAATGATTGTGGACAGAAATAAAAAGACCATAATCAAAGCAGGCGAATGTGCGTTTGTCAGACGAGACCATCGATTGACAATGTACAAAAACAGCAAAGGAGACGAATTGTATAAAGGCATTTCGCTTGTATTTCAGCGTAATGTGTTGCGTGATTTTTACAGCAGGATGAATAAATCCGAAATTCCGAAAGACGTAAAAATTTCTGACAAAACCGTTTTCAAATTAAATCCAACGCCTGCCATAGAAAGTTTGTTCCAATCGCTTACTCCGTATTTTGACAGCAACGTGAAACCAACGGAGGGCGTTACACATTTGAAATTATTGGAGGGAATTTATGCCTTGCTGAATAACAACGAATCGCTTTACCCGATACTGTTTGACTTTGCCGAACCCTGGAAGATAGACCTTTTGGATTTTCTTAATGATAACTATATGGACGACCTCTCTATGGAGCAAATCGCATCATTTACGGGACGAAGTTTGGCGACTTTCAAACGGGATTTCAAAAAGATAAGCAACCTCACACCGCAAAAATGGCTGATAAAAAAGCGTTTGGAAATGGCCTACGTAAAGCTGAAAGAAGAAAACAAAAAAGTGCAGGACGTTTGTACCGAAGTCGGGTTTAAAAATCTTTCTCACTTTTCGACGGCGTTTAAAAAGCAATACGGAATACCACCAACAGAAGTGTAAATCTTCTCAAAATCTGTCACATTATTACCTTTGAAATTGTCTAACTTATAAAGTCAAAAAATGGACGATTTGAAATTATTGAACAAAAGACTATTTCCTTATGCTTACAACATTTTGGGAAATATTGACGACAGCCAAGACGTTATTCAAGATGTTTTGATAAAGTTCAATGAAAAAGATGTTAGTTCAATTTCCAATCAAAATGCGTATTTGATAAAAGCGGTAATTAACCAATCCATAAACCTAAAAAAGAAAAACGACAGAGAAAGGCAACAAAAAATCACATTGCCCGAACCAATAGTTACCAATCAAGGCGAAAACAAAATTGAATTAGACGAGATACTAAACTATTCAATGCTTGTTTTGCTCGATACTTTGAACACAAAAGAAAGAGCTGTTTTTTTGCTAAAAGAAGCGTTTGATTACGAACACGATGAGATAGCTGAAATATTAGATATTTCCGTAGAAAATTCAAGGCAACTACTCACAAGAGCCAAGAAGAAACTGAAATTGCGTAAACCCGACATTGCAACTTCGTCAGCAAAAAACAGAAAATATTTAGAGAAATATGTAGAAACAATCCGTAAAGGCGATGTCAAAACTTTGGAGCAAATATTGTCTGACGAAGTGCAGGTTTTGGCAGATGCAGGAAATAAATTACAGGTTATTGCTGAATTAACTTCGGGAATTGATGATACAATTAAATTGATGACCTATATTTTTGAATACTATCAAAAAGATCTCGAAATAAAAATCGAAGAAATCAATCATCAATCTGCATTATTGTTTTACAAAGGCACAACATTGATAAATTGTCAAATTTTTGAGTTAAACCTAAATGGAAAAATCACAAGTATTTTTTCTGTCGTTGACCCAGACAAACTGATGAAAATTTAAAATTTTATCTACTTTCTGTCACGTTCAGCAATTTGGAATTGTCTTGTATGAAACAATTAAATTTTATAGACAATGAAAGAATTTGCATTAATTTTCAGATTAAAAGACATTTCCGATTTCAGACCAACACCTGAACAAATGCAGGAACGTATGAATTGGTTGGCAGGAATTGCTTCACAAAACAAATTGGTGGACAAAGGCAACACGCTTTTGCCATTCGCAGGAAGTGCAAAAACCATAAAGCCTAACAACGAAGTAACAGACGGAGTGTACACCGAAATCAAAGAATTTGTTAGCGGTTACGTTGTAGTAAAAGCCGATACTATTGATGAAGCAGTAGAAATGGCAAAAGGCAATCCGATTTTTGACCAAGTAGGCGGAAACATTGAAGTAAGAGAAGTTTTGAAACGGGATTAGCATCTAACAGAAAAAAAATTGAGCTTTACAGCAAAGCAACTTGAGCCTTATAACAAAACTGTTGTAAGGCTTTGTCTTTAACTTTGTATTGTAAAAAGTAATGCAATGCAAACAACAGATATTTTTGAACGGTTACGCAATGGCGAAACCATTTTGCCAAACGACCCCGAAGCCTATAAAATGCGTGAAGCATCGTACAAGACGAAAGAATTATTGGTACAGATGAACAACGCCACAGACCCAAAAGAAATCAGGAAATTGTTGAGCCAAATCACAGCTACTGAAATTGACGAAAGCGTTGCCGTTTTCACGCCTTTGTATATCAACTACGGAAAGCACACCAAAATCGGAAAAAACGTATTCATCAATTTCGATTGTACTTTTTTGGATTTAGGCGGAATTACCATTGAGGACAACGTACTGATAGCCCCAAAAGTCAGCTTATTATCAGAGGGACACCCATTAGAACCCGAAACCAGACACGCATTAGTACCAAAGCCTATCCACATCAAAAAAAATGCTTGGATTGGTGCAGGAGCAACCATATTACAAGGCGTTACCATTGGCGAAAATGCGGTAGTAGCATCGGGTGCGGTAGTATCAAAGATGTTCCCGATAACGTAATTGTAGGCGGTATTCCTGCGAAAATCATTAAAACCATAGAATAATATGAAAAAGATACTTTACACAATCATACTCATTTTAGGCTGTACACAATTATACGCCTGTAATGCGGACAAAGAAGAACATACACCCAAAGAGGAAAACAACACGCCAAAACAAGACACAATGAAACTCAAAATAACCATAGGAAACAAAACCGCTACGGCTGTTTTATACGACAATCCCACAGGCAGGGATTTTGCAACATTGCTACCGCTTACCGTAAAAATGGACGACTATTCCAACACGGAAAAAATATTTTATCCGTCCCGAAAACTATCAACCAAAGACGCACCAGCAGGATTTGACCCATCCGTTGGCGACATTACTTTGTATGCACCTTGGGGAAACATAGCCTTATTTTATAAAGACTTTGGTTATTCCAACGGCTTAATTTCAGTAGGTAAAATCACAAGCGGAATAGAACATTTTACGGTTAGTGGCTCTGTTACGGTAACATTTGAATTAGAAAAATAATGATGAAACCAATATCAAAAATACTGTTGGCAAGTGCTATACTCTTATTTACCGCTTGTAGCAACAATCAAAACAACGACAAAATGAACGAACAAAATAAAGAACCCATTTTTAAAAGAGGCGAACAACTATCCGCAGACCTTATTACAGGCAAGGCGTGGCACAACAAGCTATTTGAAGAAGATAGTATTTATACGACTGCCGTAGGCGTTGAAGAATTTGAAGCAGGTTCACGCAACGTTTGGCATTCGCACCCAAGCGGACAAATTATAATTGTTTTGGACGGTGTGGGCTATCATCAAATAAAAGGTGAACCCATACAAATAGTTAGAAAAGGCGATATAGTAAAATGCCCCCCTAATGTATTGCATTGGCACGGAGCATCAAAAGACAGTAGCGTAACACAGATTTACATACTGCCCAATACTGAAAAAGGTTTGGCGGATTGGTCGGAACGTATTACTGATGAAGAATACCTGAACGAAATATAGGTGTTAATTTCAAATATTTACACTAACATAACATATTTAGCACTTGTTTTTGTATATTTGCTGAAAACAAGCAAATTTAAACAAAATGATAGTTGAATTTAGCGTAAAGAATTTTAGGTCAATTAATGATATGCAAACTTTAAGTTTTGCAACCACAGGCTTAAAGAGTGCTAAAGAATTTTCATATATTGACACTAATAATGTCAATACTTATGGAGATACTAATCTTTTTAACACCATTGGAATATACGGTGCAAATGCAAGCGGTAAAAGTAATATCGTTAAAGCATTAGACTATTTTATAAAAGCCATAACAAGCCAGCCAAGTTCCTTGTCGAACTTACATAGTCTTTGTCAACCTTTTTTATATCAGGAGAACCCGGAGCAAACAGAATCCTATTTTCAAATTATCTTAATTATCAAAGATATAAAATACCGATATGGTTTAACCGTGAAACGAAATTTGGAATCAAAGGAAATTGGACAGAATAGTAGTAGTGAAATAGTTACAAACGAATGGTTGTATTCTAATAAAGGAAAAAACATGAGTCCTCTTTTTCAAAGAGAGGGTCAGCGAATCATAAAAAATAGTCTTCAAAGCAAAAGTAAGATACCACAATCAATTCCTTATGAACATACTTTGTTTTTGACCCATGCCGCTGCTTTTGACACTCATGGAGATTGTAAAAGTATAACTGATTATTTAAGAGGATTTTTTATTTCTGATTTTGAAATTAAGCATGAAAAATTTAGATGGATGTCTATTAGGCATCTTAATACCAATGATAATCTTAAAATTAAATTTAGAGAGTTATTGTCTTCTTTTAATTTAAAATATGATGATATAGTTTTAGACGAGGATACTGAAATAGATTATAAAAAAGTATTTCCTCAGGACAAAATATCTTTTATAAAAGAATACAAGGAAAAAGACACTCTCAGCCATGTCAATCTGAATTTAAAATTCCATGAATCGTCAGGAACTCAAAAGATGTTTGACTTAGCGGGTTTGTTACTTATAACATTTGGGTTTCGGCAGTCAGCATTTATCATATTGGATGAAATTGACAGCAATTTTCACCCTTCTTTATTGATTAAATTAGTAGGCTTGTTTAATAACCCAGAAATTAACAGAAGTAAGTCTCAATTATTGTTTACAAGCCATGATACAAACTTGATGTCTCCTTCAATAATGAGACGAGACCAATTTTATTTTACCGAGAAAAATGAAGATAATTCCACAAGGCTATATTCTTTGTCTGACTTAAAAGGAATTAGAAATGATGCTGATTTTGCAAAACAGTATTTAGCAGGATATTATGGAGCTATTCCTGTATTAGAAAATTATTGTCATACTCAAAATTCAGATACCGATGAATAATGCTTGGGATTTAAGAGTAGATGATAGTAGAACATCTGATAGCCTATACACTTTTATCATTTTTTGCGAAGATGAGATAAGTGAATATCATTATTTCAAGTGGTTTGAAACGGCTTTGATAAAAGTAAATATCATTAGAAAACAAAAAAGTATGTTAACCAATGTCAAAAAGGCAATAACCTATTGTACAGAGAATGGTATCTTAATGTACGATGGAAGTAAATATTCTACTGAAAATAACGGCATTGAAATATGGTGTGTCTATGACCGCGATATAGAAAAAAATCCTGCTGAAATTGCTGAAAATGACAATGAATTTAATCTATCTATAGATTTAGCTGCACAGAGTAATATAAATGTAGCATGGAGCAATGATGCTTTCGAACTGTGGGTATTATTACACTTAATGGAAATAGACCATACTATTGATGATAGTAGAAAGAGGACATATTACTATGAGAAATTAACGGAATACTTTAAGAATAAATCCAATCCTAATACTGATTTGCTAAAAGCTCTTGCACATCCGTCATTCAGTTACAAAAAAGATATGAAGAGCAAAGACAATTTTATAAATATTGTCAGAGATGAGATTATACCACACACAAACATTGCGATAGAACGAGCTCAGGCTTTGGTTGAAATCTATAAAACAAAAACAAATCACTTTGAAAAGAAACCGTGTACAATGGTTCATAATTTAGTGATTAGTTTATTGGATAAGGGAAAACAGCAAATTCCTAAATAATAATTGTACCATTTCTGATGAAGTCAGCGAGCTTCACAGCAAAGCAATTTGAGCCTTACAACAAAGCCGTTGTGAGGCTTTGTTTTTAATTTTGCATTGCAAACAAAAAGCAATACGTAGTATTTGACAATAACGAGTTGAGGGGTTGAAGATCAAAATAAGATGTCGTGCATTGTTGTGAAAATGTGTATATTACACATATAAATTATTACCACATAATTCTTCACATATGCACGACATAGCCACAATATAC
>Ga0206118_100121_pt1 | contig 98872 bp, 100 predicted proteins | sample 3A20Ametagenome_FD_177999 | JGI IMG/M metagenome (GOLD analysis project Ga0206118, IMG submission 177999) | Enriched microbial communities from leaf-cutter ant dump, University of Wisconsin, Madison, United States - 3A20A | ecosystem: Environmental > Terrestrial > Nest > Insects nest > Nest dump... | reverse complement strand
CATTCACGAGTTGCGAACCGATTTGCGTTGCCAGACGAATTCTTTGCGATTCTCCGCCGGAAAGCGTCCGTGAACTACGGCTCAAACTTAAATAATCCAAACCGACATCCAATAAAAACTGCAATCTCGTTTCGATTTCTTTCAGAATTTCATCGGCGATAATGGAATTTTTTTCTGAAAATTTCGGGCGGACATCTTTCAGCCAGTCTTTTAAATCAGCCAGACTTAACGCATTGATTTCCGCGATGTTTTTTCCGTCAATTTTAAAACTCAAACTCGATTGCTGCAAGCGTGTTCCTTTACATTCGGGGCAGGTTTCTTCCGTAGTGAAATGTCTTTCGAGAAGAACGGCATCATAAGAATCCTTGTCCTCAATCAGTTCATTGATAATCGGAACAAGCCCGTCGAAATTCACTTTTATTTTTTTGGAAATTCCGGCGTATTTCAAATCTTTATTAAATTCTTTGTGAATCCCGTTGTAAATGTAATCCAGCGCTTCTTTGGGAATTTTACTAAACGGAACGGACAAATCCAGACCGAAAATTTCGAGAATATTTTTAATCTGAGAAAGAATCCATTTGTTGGATTTGATGTCTTCCAACGGCAGTAAAGCGCCCTGATTGATTGACAATTTAGGGTTTTCGACAAAGAAATCGGTATTCACTTTTTTTATCGTTCCCAAACCTTTGCAATGTGGACAACTGCCTTTCGGAGAGTTGAAAGAAAACGTGTTCGGTTCGGGCAACGCGAGAGAATGTCCGGTTTCGTCGTCCATTAAATTTTTGGAGAAATATTCGATTTCCGTCGCATTCAGTTTTTGGATTCCGATGATGCCTTCTCCCATTTCCATTGCGGTTCTCAGGGATTTTTCCATTCGGTTTTCGGTGGCGTTTTCGCCGATAATCCAGCGGTCGATAACGATGTCGATGTCGTGGGTTTTGTAGCGGTCGAGTTTCAAATCGTATTCGATGTCCTGCAATTCGCCGTCGATTCTTGCCTGTCCGTACCCTTTTTTCGCCATCTGCACGAAAAGTTCGTGGTAATGCCCTTTTCGGGAACGAACCACCGGAGCGAGAAGCATTATTTTTTCGCCTTTGTAATTTTCTTTAATGGTTTCCAGAATCTGTTCTTCCGTGTAACTCACGAGTTTTTTTCCCGTAGTCTGGGAATACGCATCAGAAACCCTTGCGAAAAGAAGACGCAGAAAATCATACAGTTCCGTCACCGTTCCGACTGTGGAACGCGGATTTTTGTTGGTGGTTTTCTGCTCAATCGCGATAACGGGAGAAAGTCCTTCGATTTTATCGACATCGGGACGTTCCAGACCACCCAAAAACTGCCTTGCATACGCCGAAAAGGTTTCGATATAACGCCGTTGTCCTTCCGCAAAAATCGTATCAAAAGCCAGCGAAGATTTTCCGCTTCCCGAAAGTCCGGTAATCACGACCAGTTCGTTTCTGGGAATTTTGACATCTATATTTTTCAGATTGTGTTCACGTGCGCCGTAAACTTCTATATATTCTTTGGAATCCTGCATAATTTTGGGCTTGTTTTCTTAAAAAACGAAGACCTGCAAAATTAGGGATTTTTTTAGTTTTTTTGGTAAGGGATTATATTAATGCTGGTTTGAGAAATAAGGAACTAATACTAAATCTAAATTTTATTGAAGTTCCCGTAATCGTTCAATCAACCTGTGTGCGTGGTTTTTCGCCCTGCTCTTTACTTCTTCCTCCGTATATCCTGCCGCTAATGAAGTTCCGTGAAAATAAATTGGGTCAATGTAATTCATCTGCGTATGGTAAGCGGTCTGCTCCAAATGTTTGCAAAATTCATATACTCTGAAATGCTGAAATCCCAAAGTTTTATAACTACTTTCCGATGAACCAACCGTAAAACTCGGTACAAAGTTTTTCCCTTTCAGTTTGTCGCCTTTCGAGCCGTATGCAAACTGATGTAAAAACACCTCGTCAAACCAATGTTTCAAAATCGCTGGCATACTATACCAATAAAACGGATATTGGAAAACGATTGTCTGATGTCGCAATAACGCTTCCTGCTAAGCTTTTACATCAATTTTATAATCGGGATATAGACCGTGAATGTTTCGGATTTCCAATTCCAAATCACTTTTTTTCAATTCTTCGATAATCGTTTTGTTCGCAAAAGATTTATCGAAATTCGGGTGTGTTAAAATAATTAATGCCATTTATTTAATTTCCGCAATTCGGTTATAAATTTTCTCTCGTGATTTTGCAAATAATTCTCCTCCGTATTCTTCATTGTCGAGCGAAATAATCTCAATTTCGTGAACACCCACTATATTGAAAACCGTTTTCAAATAATTGGTTTGAAAGTTCATATGAGCGTTGGATTCTCCCTCTGAATAACCGCTGTCGCCTCTGCTCGACAAAATAAACAACTTCTTGTTTTCCAATAAGCCAATATAATCTCCGTCTGGAACTCCCGAACGGAATTTCCACGTTTCGTTGGGTCGCATTAAATGGTCGATATAGGCTTTCAATCCGCTTGGAATAGACCAATTATACATCGGCGTTCCGATAACGTAAATGTCTGCTTCTTTCAATTCTTTTACGAGTATATTGCTCAAAGCCAACAGTTTTTGGTTTTCTTCGGTTCGGTCTTCCACTTTCGTAAAAGATGCTCCTATCCATTCATTTGTAATATGCGGTACAGGCGTTAAACCCACTTCCCGATAGATAAATTGGTCTTCGGGATAACTTTTTGACCACCTTTCTACAAACAGTTTGGTAAGGGTTCTGCTGTGCGACTCTTCATCTCTTGTGCTGGAATTGACAATTAATATTTTTCTCATTTTCTATTTATTTTTTTAACTATAAAAATTATAGTTGCAAAACTAATTTTAGTAAACTACATTTGCAATAACTATCAAAACAGATAGGTGTAAAAATGTAAAATAAAAACAGAAAATATGGGCGATTGCAGTGTAAAATTGAAAGGTAAAATTTATCCCTGTGAAGTAAGTCTTGCAATGGATTTAGTGGGCGGAAAGTGGAAAACCGTAATTCTTTACTATTTAAAAGACGAGCCAAAAAGATATAACGAACTTCGTAAAGAGATTCCGTCCATTACCGAAATGACTTTGAGTTTGCAGTTGAAACAGTTGGAAAAAGACGGTTTTGTGTCAAGAAAAGTTCACGGCAAAAAACCGCCAATAAAGGTCGTTTACAGCCTAACCGATTTCGGTAAAAGTTTTATTCCCGTTTTGGACGCTATCACAAAATGGGGCAATCAGGTTGTGGAAGAAAAGGGCGAGTTTGTGCATAGTATTTAATATTCTCACAACCGCGATCGAGCGGATTTGTAATCCGTTCGTAAATATTTATCTACTTTTCATCTTTAAACAGCGTTTCTCCCTTTACCAGCCAAGAAAATCCGAAACTTTCAACAGCTAAGGCTTCCATCCAAAAGGTGATTTGGTGACTTCGGTAAACGTCTTCCGGAATTAATTTACAGAATCCGCCTAAAAAAATCACCAGCATTGCAAGAATCATAATGACTCCGCAGACTCTGTATATTCTGTTTCGGATGATCTTATTTGTTCCGCGCTTTTCTTTGGATTTGTTTGATTTTGTGAAGAGAAATATTGACATGTAAGCCAAACATCCGAGAAATACCGCTGCCGATATAAAGTGAAAATTTTCCCGAAATTCGTTTTTTGATAAAATGGTTACAGAGTACGATTTGGCGCTGTCCTGACATATTTCCGAAATATTATCGGTAGGAAACATCACGACAAACAACGCCGCGATACCCGCAATCACAGAAACAATAAGGTCTATCGGTTCTTTCCCTTTGTAAATAATAAGAAAAATGGCCAGAATGCACATAATTCTGATAAACACTCCCGATACTCTTGTATAGTAATAATGGCTTATCGATTCCAGAGGTCCTGCAAAACCGGAGAAAATATACAGCGATATGATGAGCAGTAAAGGCAATGCCATTCCTAAAATACCGATTGTTTTCCTGAGTGTTTTACCGTTGGTCAGCCAGATTGTATCTTCTTTGGTAAAGTCCGCATTAAGAATTTCTGAGATTTCTGATGTTTTTGTTTCTTTCATTTTTATTAGTTTTTTTGGTTACTGACAATGTAAATATATACAAATATCCTAAATGTTCAAAACAAATATCACATAATCAGTATTTTACAAATGACATACAGTTCATTTGCTAATCGATTTTGTAATCCCGTTCATAAATAATCCAAAACAATTTTTAACAATACCTTAACCCGTTTTTCAAAATCGGGGAACTATCTTTGTGCTTTTAAAATTGATAAAAATATGCGCGCTCTTATTTCAAAATCGGTATTTGTTTTTGGCTTGTTTTCATTCGTCTATTCCTATGCTTGGGGATTGACGGGACATCGCGTGATTGCGGAAATTGCAGAAAACCACCTTTGCGGAAAAACCAAAAGGGAAATAAAAAAACTTTTCGGAAAAGAAAAAATGGCGTATTGGGCAAACTGGCCGGATTTTATCAAATCGGATACTACCGGAGTTTGGAAAGAAGCTTCTGCCTGGCATTATATAAACATCGATCCACAACCGGATTTCAAAACTTTTGATGCGGAACTGAAAAAACAAGCCGGACCAAATCTTTACACGCAGATTGAAGTTCTTTCTCAAAAGCTGAAAAATAAAGACCTTCCGGAACAGGAAAGAAAAACCGCTTTGATTTTCCTGATTCATTTAATGGGCGACCTTGCTCAGCCGATGCACACCGGAAGAGCTGGAGATTTGGGCGGAAACAAAATTGAAGTTACCTATTTCGGCGGAAAATCCAACCTGCATTCCGTTTGGGACGGAAAACTGATCGATTCCCAAAAGTACAGCTACACGGAATATGCAAAACTTTTAGACATCAAAACCAGAAAAGAAGTGAAAGCCATACAATCCGGAACTCTGGAAAACTGGCTTTATGATTCCCATAAAATCGCCAATAAAATTTATTCCCAAACTCCGAACGGAAGCGAACTCGGCTATGATTATCAATACAAATTCAATGATACGGTGGAACGCCAGCTTTTGTACGGCGGACTTCGGCTGGCAAAACTTTTAAATGATATTTTTTCATAAATACGAAACACACTGTCTTTTACATATTTCGTGTACCAATTGAAATAAAATGCTCGAACAATTCAGAACAAAATTCCAGCTTAATGATGAACAATGGGATGATTATTCCGGCTGTTTTCATCGTATGGAAGTTCCTTCCAAAACTTTACTTTTAAAAGAAGGCGAAATTTCAAAAAAGATGTTCCTGATTGAAAAAGGCTGTATTCGGGTGTGGTTCAATAATGACGGAAAAGAAATAACCTCGCAGTTTTTCTTTGAAAACGAAACAGTCGGCTCTATCGAAAGTTTTCTGAAAAATATTCCCAGCCCTACCAATATCGAAACGATTGAATCCTCTGTTCTCTGGTGGATACCTAAAAACGATTTGGAAAGGATACTAACGGAAATCAAGGAAATTCCGCATCTTAGAGATATGTTCATCAATAAAATCTTCGAGCGGACTTTCGATTATATGAAATACTTTTTTTCCACGATAAAAGATTCGCCACAGCAGCGATACCTCAATCTGATGAAAGAAAGACCGCAGATTGTAAAACGTGTTCCTCAGCATTATATCGCTTCCTATCTTGGGATTTCCACCGTTCATCTCAGCCGTATAAAGAATAAAATTGCGAAAGAGAAAAAATAAATTTAATAACAAATGTTATTGGAAACGGAAATCAGTACATATAGTTTTGCAGAAAATTTAGATAAAAAATGAAAGCAGCAGTAGTATTTCAAAAGGGCGAAATGCCGAAATATGTGGAAGATTTTGCAGAACCGACCGTACAAAATGAAAACGAATTATTGATTTCCGTAAAAGCATCCGCAGTAAAAAATCTTGACAAAATGCGGGCAAGCGGACAGCATTATTCCACGCAAAACGAAGAATGGACAGCAAGAGTCGTAGGCGGAGACGGAGTCGGCATATTGGCGGACGGAACAAGAGTTTATGCTATCGGCGTAAGCGGAATGATTGCCGAAAAAGCAACCATTGAAAAAGATAAAATGGTAAAACTGCCCGAAGGAATTGACGATGCGGCAGCAGCGGCTTTACCAAACGCGGTAATGGGTTCCGCACTCGCATTGCGTTTCAGAGCGGGTTTGCAGAAGGGCGAAACCGTCCTCATCAACGGTGCAACAGGCGTTACCGGAAAAACAGCGGTTCAGATTGCCAAATATTACGGGGCGAAAAAAGTAATCGCAACAGGCAGAAATGAAGAATCACTCAAAGAATTATTATCATTAGGAGCGGACGAAATCATTTCCCTGAAACAGGACAATGAGCATTTTGTTTCCCAAATAAAAGCCATTCATAAAGAAAACAACATTGATGTGGTCATTGATTATTTATGGGGACATAGTGCGGAATTAATTTTATCGGCATTAAAAGGCAACGGCGGATTTTCGCACCGAACCCGTTTTGTCACGGTAGGCGGAATGACAGGCGATACCATTACCTTATCATCTTCCATTTTGCGGGGAACGGATATTCAGATTTCCGGTTCGGGATTGGGAAGCTGGACACGCGAGGAAGTGAAACTGCTGATTACCGAAATTCTTCCCGAAATGTTTCAGCTCGCAGCCGAAGGAAAACTAAAAATCGAAACCGTAAATGTAGATTTGAAAGACATCGAAAACGTTTGGAATATGGATATTGACAGTGGAAAACGATTAGTGGTTTTAATTTAAAAAGATAACCTCTCAAAATACTTCCCGAAAAAATCAAAACTTTGTAACCTTTTCACAATCTTCATCGTATATATAATTGCAGCCCGATAAATCCGGGTGAATTTTTTGTAAATGAGACAATTAAAAATTACAAAACAGGTTACCAACAGGGAAACCGCATCATTGGACAAATACCTTCAGGAAATCGGTAAAGTGGAACTGATCACTGCTGACGAAGAAGTGGAACTGGCACAAAAAATCCGCGCAGGAGACAGAGTTGCCCTCGAAAAATTAATCAAAGCCAATCTTCGTTTCGTGGTTTCCGTTTCCAAACAGTACCAGAATCAGGGACTTTCTTTACCGGATTTGATTAACGAAGGAAATTTAGGTTTGATGAAAGCCGCTAAAAGATACGATGAAACCAGAGGTTTCAAATTTATCTCGTATGCGGTTTGGTGGATTCGCCAGTCCATTTTGCAGGCTTTGGCGGAACAATCCAGAATTGTGCGTCTGCCTTTGAACAAAATCGGTTCCATCAACAAAATCAACAAAGCATATGCGCATCTGGAGCAGGAAAACGAAAGACCTCCTTCTCCCGAAGAACTGGCGGAAGTTCTGGATATGAGCGAAGACGACATTAAGGAATCAATGAAAAATTCCGGAAGACATTTGTCGATGGACGCTCCGCTTGTAGAAGGCGAAGATTCCAATTTATACGACGTTCTGCGTTCCGGAGAATCCCCAAGTCCTGATAAAGATCTGATGCTGGAATCTCTTCAGATCGAGATTGAAAGAGCTTTGCAGACTTTAACGCCGAGAGAAGCGGATCTGGTTCGCTTATATTTTGGACTGAACGGAAAACATCCGATGACTTTGGAAGAGATCGGCGAAACTTTTGACCTTACAAGAGAAAGAGTGCGCCAGATCAAAGAAAAAGCCATCAAAAGACTGAAACACAATACCAGAAGTAAGATCCTGAAATCTTATTTAGGTAAGTAGTTTTTAAGGTTATATTATTGTTAAAGCAGGCAGTTTTGCCTGCTTTTTTATTGGGATTAAAATTGTCAGCTTCCTTTCAAGATCACTTTTCCTTTTATTGAAGCCGTGAAGATCAGATACTTTTCTCCGCCGTCTTTCAGGTGATATTTTTTTCGGATCTCTTCAGGTTTTAAAGGATAATTCTTTGAAATAATATTGTACTTCTCTCCTTTTCCGATCTCTTTGGCTTCCGTTTTTTTTACATTGAGAATCCTTCCCGGAAAATCCTGAATTCTGTGTTCCGAAGTGTAAAAATGCGTATTCGGATGCAGTTTTTTCAAATGAAATCTTTCGGAAACCAGATTGAATGCACCGCTTTTCAAAACCGGATTGTTCGGAATATAAAGAAATTCCAGCGGTTCGGAATATTCCGGAACCGGATTATTTTCACAGAAATAAAATTCAAAATCAGGTTCAGAAGTTTCCAGATTGGTACATTTTATTTTAATTTTTTCAGTCTGCTGTTTTGAATTAATCAGAACGAGAATCTCCTTTACCTCATTTTTTACGGCAACAATATGAATTTCCGCGATATTTTTCAGAACGGAAATCAGATAAGAAATATCGATCAGCGGTGAAAGTTTGATGAGAATTGTATCCGATATTTCGAGCAGTTTATCCTGAATCTCAAGCAGATCCGGAGAAAGATCTTCCAAAAGAAAAACCTTGTTTTTATGAGCATCACGACGAGCCGGATCGAGAAAAATGAAATCAAATTTTGAGGAATTTTCTTTCAAAAAATCTTCAAGATTTTGATTGATAAAAACGGCTTTCCTGTTTAAGATATTCCAGTTGTGTTCCACCAGATTCAACAGTTCGGAATTTTGCTCTACCAAAGTAGCATTTTCGGAATTTTCAGAAAGAAAAAAAGCGTCAATTCCGAAACCGCAAGTCAGATCTAAAAACGATTTTCCCGAAACCAGTTCAGCTTTATATTTTGCCGTAGTTTCAGAGCTTGTTTGTTCCAGATTGAGATTCGGCGGGAATAAAATTCCGTCTCTCAGTAAAAGAGGAAATTTCTTTTCGGCAACATTTTTTCCTTTGATCTGCTGTACGATTTCCTGCATCGAAACTTCCGGAAACGGCAATTTTTTCAATAATAAAGAATGCAAATCGGCTTTCAGATTTGCATTGATGAATTCTTGTATGTCTTTGGAAAAATTCATTTTTTAAAGATATCCAAATTTGGTACTTTCCATTTTCAAACCACCAAAGCCCGGTCATTATTGGTCGTTGGTTGTGAAATAACAAGAAAATCAAGCTGATTTTCGGTTTCGTTGGCTATTAAATGTTTTGTATTCGGAGTTATTCTTATTCCCTGCTGTTCAGAAATATTATGTCTTTCATTTTCGATATAGAACGTTGCAACGCCTTTAAGGATAAAAAAGAATTGCTGAGATCTGGAATGGAAATGAAGTTTTTCTTTAGTTCCACTCGGCATACTTTCCTGTTTTACAGATAAATTTTCTGAATCAAGTAAAATCCAGCTGTCACAATTTTCTCCCCAAATGTAATGTTCGGAATTTGATTTATCTTTGATCTCAAATTTCATATTTCCGTTTATCTAAATAAATCGTGTATTTATTCAAACATCTCCGATAATCTTACCGGTTTTATCACCGCAGAATTGTATAGCTCTTCCGCAGATTTTGTTTTTTCCAGCTTGGGATAAAGATTTATGCCGATCAGTTTTATTTTTCCTTCTTCCATCCATTTCTGCTCCGCAACTGCCTGATCGTAAATATCTTTCTGTATTTTTCCGGATTTCAGATTTTCGGCATAACCTCCTTTTTCTTCGATTTCGAGAAAATATTTCCACGATTTTTCCGCGATCTGCTGAGTTAAATCTTCAACGTAGTAACTTCCGTTTGAAGCATCCTCAAAAACATTGATAATGCTTTCATACGCCAGAACAATCTGCTGTTTAAAGGAAATTTCTTCCGACAATTCCGTTGGATTTTCCAGAATATAATCGTTGGCGAAAACCGCATCAACACCGCCGATCATTGCAGAAGCCAATTCCAGAGTGGAACGGATCAGATTGTTTTCCTTATCGGTTTTGGATTTGTTTCTCAAAGAAGTTTCCGCAAAAATATAGGGAATTTCATCCAGTCCGAATTCCTTGGATAACTGATTGAAAACGAGCTTCAAAGCACGGATTTTTGCCATTTCAAAAAAGTAATTGGAGCCGACCGAAATTCTGAAGATCAGCCTATTAAAAATTTCTTTCCCGAAAACTTCCACTAATTCTTTCGCTTTTGCCAAGCCGATTCCCAGCTGCTGAACAATGGAAGCTCCCGCATTTTGATGTAACGAAATATTGATGCAGATATTTCTCCGGAAATCCTTTGCCAAAAGCTCTTTTGCAAGTTGTTCGTTAATCGTTCCGGCATTTTCATCAAAAACATCAATCAGGGAAAAATAGCTGTCACTTTCATCGGGACTGATGTGTTCCGCCAATTCTTTATTATTGATAAACAGCGCTTTATCTTCAATATCTTCCACATTCTGATCGAGAAGAAAAGCATATACGTTTTCTTCGAGATTTTCTCTGTACTTCGCGACAAGATGAGTGCTTTCCTCAATTTTAGGTAAGTTTTGCAAAGGTTTGGAAACATAGTTGTAGTATGGTCTCACTGATAATCCTTCCAGATTTTCTTTGTTGAGAATGCTGTAAATATCATCGGTTTTAAGCTGTTTTTTTACCAGTTCTTCCCAATCCTGAAGTGAAGTTTTGCTGAACATTTTTTATTTTTTTAGATTCTGCTGTGTTATTTATTGATTATTCGTTTTTAATGATAATTTCGATTTGTCATTCTGAATGTAGCGAAGCGGAATGAAGAATCTATAAGATGAGATTCCTCCTTCGTCGGAATGACAAAGAAGCTGTTTAATTCCAATAATATGATTGAAAAATGAACATTCAAATACTATTTTACCGCTTTTTTAATTTTAGAACTATCGGCAACGAGGATGAAAATTTCTTCGTTTGGTTTTTTCATAAAATAATTCTCGCGAGCGAATTTTTCTTTCTCTTCTTTATTGTTCATCAGCTTTTTATAAAAACGGTCGTTCTTTTCGTACTCAGTTTTATAGTATTGAAGCTGGTCTTCATATTTGTTCACTTCCTGATTTAACTCTTTGATTACCAGAAAGGAAGTGCTGTCGAAAAAGATCATCCAAACCAGAAAGCAGACAATGGTAATGATGTATTTGTTTAAAACATATTTTTTCAGAAACTTCCACGTTTTGGAAGTCGGTTTTATGTCTTTTATTAAATCCTGTTCCATTTTAATGCGTTTTTTTGAGGGAATTATTAATCACGGTGGTCAGAAAATCGATAGCAACATTATTGTGTCTCATATTCGGAACAATAAGGTCGGCTTCGTTCTTTGACGGCTCTATAAATTCCTGATGCATAGGCTTTAAAGTAGTTTGATAACGATGCAGAACTTCATTCAGATCTCTTCCTCTTTCCTGCGTATCTCTTCGGATCCTGCGGATCAGCCTTTCATCGGAATCAGCGTGTACAAATACTTTCAGATCGTATTCTTTCAGAAGCTCAGGATTGGTAAGCACCAGAATTCCTTCTACAATCAAAACATTTTTCGGTTCCACCTGAACAAAATCCCCCGTTCTGGAATGCGTAACAAAGCTATACAAAGGCTGTTCAATGCTTTCTCCTTTTTTTAGAGCTTTCACGTGCTTCAGAAGAAGCTCAAAATCAATGGATTTCGGATGATCATAATTCAGGATTTCCCTTTCGGAAAGTGAAAGATGCTGATTATCGTGATAATAATTATCCTGAGATAAAACATTCACACCTTCCGCATTCAGCTGCTGAAGAATTTTATTGACGACTGTTGTTTTTCCGCTTCCGGTTCCACCGGCAATTCCGATTACAAGCATTGATTTTGTTTTTACAAATATACTGTTTTACAAAATTTCTTTACAACAAAAATATTTTTCAAATTTATATTTAAAGTTAATTTTAAATAAAATTCATTAAATACTGAGTATCATATATTTGAATTAAAAATATTAAAGTTTTAATTTATATTAAATTTTAATTTCAATTCCGAAAATATAATACACAACTGCCATTACTCTCGCCAGAAATTCCCTCGACTGATTGCGGTAATAGCTTTCATTTTTATACACATCCTGCGCATCAAAACCGAGCGCATTCATATCATTATTTCTGGCATAAAACAAAGCTCTCAAATTATGAAAACCTTGTGAAACGATAATTATATTTTTCTGTTTATAGATATTTTTGCAGTTATTGATCGACAATTGGGTTTTAAAACCTTTCGGATCCTGAATAATAATTTCTTCCGGAACGCCTTCCTGATACACCAGATAATTTTTCATTGCTTCCGGTTCGTCGTAGCCTTTGCTTTTTTCACCACTTACAATAATTTTTTTCACTTTTCCGTGATGATACAGCAAAGCCGCAGCTTCCATTCTCGCCACAAAATACGGGTTTACAACTCCGGATTTCATTTTTGGGGAAGTTCCCAAAACAAGAGCGGTTTCTCTGGGCGGAACTTTGGAAATTTTATTATACGTTCGCCCGTTTGTAAGCGCAAAAACCCAGATATTTGCCAGAAACATCAGCAAAATCCCGATCTCCAGAACGGCAAAAAAAGATTTCAATATGTCTAAAATTCTTTTCAAATCAGATCGAAATTTACTTTTATTTTTTTGCTTAAAATTACAGACATACACGCTAAAATATGGCCTTTTTCAACTTCTTTTTCAGTAAGATATTCGTTTTCCAAAAGCTCTACTTCACCTTCTTCCAGCTTACATTCGCAGCTTCCGCAAATTCCTGATTTGCAGGAATATGGAACAGGAAATTTCCGGATCAAAAGCTGCTGGAGAAGCCGGGTTTTGTTATCATTAAGTTTTGTATGATACTGATTTTCAAACAATTCAAAATCTACTTCAATATCTTTTACCAACGGAAATTCTTTTTCCTGAGGATAAATATCGTCATTAAATTCCTCAAAAAGCTCAAAATGAATATTCTTTTTCGGAATCCCGTTCTCGAAACACGCATTGGCAAGCTCTTTTATCATTTCTCCTTTTCCGCAGATCAGCACTTCATCTACAGAATCCCAGATTGTGGACTCTTCATCGGTATCGTCCAGATGCAGAATCTGGTTGATAATCAAATGTAATTTATGCTTGTTAATTCTCCCGAAAAGCAGATTATCAACAGGTTTTTCCTGAGACAGAAAATAAAAAATCTGCAACCGCTCTCCGTATTTTCGGGCAAGATTGTCGAACTCTTCACGATACGCAATATCTTCCGAAGTTTTATTTCCGTAAAACAGAAAAAGGCGTGTTCTCGGTTCGGAATGGAGAATATTTTTAAAATGGCTGAGAACCGGCGTAATCCCGATTCCCGAAGCAAATCCGAGAATGGTGCGGAATTCGTGAGGTTTTGCCGGAATGGTAAATCTGCCTTTCGGAAGTCCGGCTTCTATACAATCACCGATGTTTTTATTAATGATTTCATTTACAGAGCTTTCCGATGAATTTACTTTAATTCCCAGAGCAATTTTATTTTCAAAAGGTGCGGATGTAATGGAATAATCATTGATGAAAATTTCGCCGTTGTGCTGATATTTTACGGGAATGTACTGACCTGACTGAAAACGAAATGCGGCTTTCAATTCGTCGGGAATTTCCAGCTCCAGCGCGAAAGTATTTTTGGTAAGCTGCTGTTTTTTCGCTAATTTTAGCGGATAAAATTCTGTTTGCTTCGCTTTGAATAAAGGTTTTTCCATAATGATTGATCATTCAAAAATAGTAAAAATTAAGTATTCCGAAGCTTTTTTGAATTTGATATAAGAAAGAACCAACATTTCGCTGCTTCGCAGCTTTTTGATTGTGGTTATTAATTTTTTACCAATATGTCGCCGCTTCGCGGCTTCACAAAAGAAAATATTATAAAAATGAAAAAATTAGCTTTAAGTATTATTATATTCACTGCAATTTCTGCGTGTAACAAAAAGGAAAAAGTAGAAGAAACGCCTGTTTCCGAAACAGAGATTGTAACCGAGCCGGAAACCGATTCCGCGCCACTTCCGATGTCTCAAAACGAATTATCTCCCGATCAGGTTTCTGATTTTCTGAAATCAAAATCCAATGATACACTGTATGTTACCAATTTTTTTGCAACCTGGTGCGGACCTTGTGTTCGGGAAATTCCGCATTTTAAGGAAAAAATGGAAGAGCTGAAAAACCAGCCGGTAAAATTTACATTTATCAGTCTCGACAATAAAGAGGTGTGGAATACGAAAGTTCCGGAATTTGTGGATGAATTCGGGATCAGGGACAATACTATTCTTCTGGACGGAAGCCAGATCGGAAACGCGTTTTTCGATTCCAATTTCAAAACGTGGCGAGGCGAAACCATTCCTTTTACATTGATGAAAAAAGGTGATAAAAGTGAGGAAATCAACGGTTCTATCAGCAAAGAGGAACTGGAAAATAAGCTGAATATTTTTCAATAAAATCATTAAGAAAATTGAAGTTGTTAAGGAAAATTCTGCTTTGATTTTTTATGTATTCGCAATCGAATTTAACCTGCTGCTTATTATTTAGATTTATCTAAAAACTTAACAATTAACATTTTATAGGTCTTAATAACTTCAATTTTCTTAATGTTTTTTAAGATTGATATATATATAATCATCATTATTTAAGTGGAAAAAAAATTTAAAATCATTTGCCTTTTCCTTTTTATTGGAATTCTTGTTTCAGTCGTTATCAATCTGAATACCGGGTTTCTGAAACTGAATTTCAGCGATTTTTTTTCTTCCGGTTCAGCTCATTCGGAAATTGCGCAATTGCGTATTAACCGTATTTTGGTGATGCTTCTGGCAGGAATTTCGATTCCGACCTCGGGATTTCTGTTGCAGGAATATTTTCAGAATCCATTGGCAGGACCTTCGGTTTTGGGAATTACTTCGGCGGCAAGTCTGGCGGTTGCTTTTTACATCTTTTTTTCTCAGGATTTTCTGCTTCCTGAATTTCTGCAAAACAGCTTTCTCAGCTTTTCCGCAATCGTGGGAAGTTTGGTTCTGATGTTTATTCTTATCGGATTTTCCGGGCGTTTTCAGGACAAATCTTTCCTGATTATTTTCGGATTTCTGATTTCGGCTCTGGCTGGTGCTGTGGTTTCTATTCTGCAATTTTATGCGGATAATCAAAGTCTTAAAAATTATATTTTATGGAGTTTCGGTGCGAATAATATGGTGAGTTCCAATCAGATCATTATTTTGAGTCTGCTGATTTTCGCCGGACTGATTTTAAGTTTCAAATCCATAAAACCGTTAATCGGAAATTCGCTCGGCTCGTCTTATGCACAAAGTTTCGGTGTCAATCTGAATGCTCTGAAATATCTGATTATCATCGCTTCTTCCCTGCTTTCGGCTTCTGTTACAGCTTTTTTAGGGCCGGTTTTGTTTATCGGGATCGTTGTTCCGCATTTTTGCAGAATGATTTATAATCCCGCAAAACTCTGGCAGCAATGGATTCTGAATATGATTCTGGGAATCCTGATTATGGAAACGTTCTCCGTAATTTCAGAAATTTCGCAGCTCCCGTTGAATGTAATTACTTCTCTCTTCGGAATTCCGGTGATTTTGACGATGATAATGAAAAAGAGATAGAAAAATAAGAATGTTTTTAGAATTAAAAAATACCACAATCGGCTATCAATCTTCGTTAATTTCAGAGGTTTATACTTCTTTGGAATTAGGCGAAATATGTTTAATGATTGGTAACAACGGAGTCGGGAAAACCACTTTAATTAAAAGTATTCTTCATCAGATTCCGGTTTTGAGCGGCGAAATTATTTTAAACGGAAAAAATATCAGAAAACTTTCTGTAAAAGAAATTGCCGAACAAATCGCTATTGTTTTTTCAAAATCACAAATTCCGCAAAACTATACTACAACTGATTTGATTTCTTTGGGAAAATATATTCATTATCCTTATTATTTTGAACTTTTGGAGCAGGATAAAAACGAAGTAGATTCCATTATAGAAGAACTCGGACTTCGCCAATACAAAGATGTACAGCTTTCGCAGCTTTCGGACGGAAATCTTCAAAAAGCCTTTATCGGCAGAGCGATTGCGCAGAATTCGCCTTTCATAATTCTGGATGAGCCGACCACACACTTGGACGAAGAAAATAAAATTACTATACTACAACTTCTGCGAAAATTAGCAAAAGAACAAAACAAGTTCATCTTATTTTCTTCCCACGATTGGCGTTTGGCGAAAGAATTTTCGGATAAAATCTGGTACATTAAAAACGAAAAACTTCATTCCGGAATTACCGAAGATGTTCTGCTCCAACATTCCGAACTGGTTCAGCCGAAACTTTTTCATCTGGACGGAGATTTTCTTCCACCGAACATTTCAGCACCGAAATTTCAGACGGAAATGCTCTACTCTTTTCTTCAAAAAAACTACAAAAAAAATCTTTCCGACCTCAATTTTGAATTTATTGACGGTTTTTGGATGATTTCAGCATCGGGTTTTCAACAAAAAGCAGATAACTTTAAAGAAATAGCTTCAATCTTGGAAAACCTCCGTTAATTCTGCATTTTTTATCTTTTCAAAAAATAGTATGCATACATAGTATTATGCTAATCATATTTTTTAATTCTCTGATTTTCAAATATTAACAAAATTTAACTTCCTTAAAATATTATGCATGCATAATATTTCTTACATTTGAAAAACACACATTTATCATTTTTGAGATATGGAAAGTTACGACAAAACAAAGGTTGAAAACATCGACCTGATTCTGAAACAGACGTGGATTGCCGTTCAGAAAATGTATTCTGATATGGCTTCGGAATACGATTCTACCGCAGTTCAGGCTTTGACGCTTTTAAAAATAGACCCGAAAGAAGGAACGAGAAGCACCAATCTCGGTCCGAAAATGGCGATTGAGCCGACTTCCTTAACGAGAATCATCAAACTTCTGGAAGACAACGGCTACATTTATAAGGAAAAAACCACCGTTGATAAACGTGAAGTCATTATCAAACTAACGGAAAAAGGTTTAAACAGCAGAAATCTGTCTAAAGAAGTTGTTGTGAATTTCAACAAAAAAGTAATGGAAAGGATTCCGCAGGAAAAACTGGAAACTTTCAAAGAAGTGATGACGGAGATTATGAAAATCTCGCAGGAGCTGAATAAAAAAATTAAATAGAAAAAAACATTAAGGCAGTAAAGATGTTAAGAATAATATCACATTGATTATTAATATTTTAAATATATCTAAATAAAACACAACTCTTAATATTCGTTTACGAAACCTTAACAATTTATGAAGTTAATTTTTCCTTAACCACCTCATCTCCTTAATGGTTTAAATTAAAAAATTAAATAGAAATATAATGAAAAGACGAATCAAACACGTTACCGTTCTCGGTTCAGGAATTATGGGAAGCGGAATTGCTGCACACTTTGCCAATATCGGTGTGGAAGTTCTTCTCCTCGACATCGTTCCTTTTGAACTCACGGAAGCGGAACAGAAAAAAGGGCTTACCAAAGACGACAAAGCAGTTCGCAATAGAATTGCTACGGAAAATCTCGCTAAACTACAGAAAGCAAGTCCGGCACTCCTCTATTCCCCGAAATTCGCAGACAGAATTAAGGTCGGAAACTTTGATGACGATATGCCGAAAATCAAAAATACGGACTGGATTATCGAAGTGGTTGTCGAAAGATTAGACATCAAAAAATCCGTTTACGAAAAAATCGAACAGTTCCGAAAAGCGGGAACTCTGGTTTCTTCTAACACTTCGGGAATTCCGATAAACCTTTTGACAGAGGGACGAAGCGAAGATTTCAAACATTATTTCGCAGGAACGCATTTCTTCAATCCCGTAAGATATTTACCGCTTCTGGAAATCATTCCGACCAAAGACACGCTTCCCGAAATTGTGGATTTCTATATGAATTACGGAGCGAAATTTTTGGGTAAAACAACGGTTTTAGCGAAAGATACACCTGCATTTATCGCCAACAGAATCGGGGTTTTCGGGATTATGAATATTTTCCATTCGATTCAAAAATTAGGTTTAAATATTTCCGATATTGATAAACTGACGGGAACGGTTATCGGTCGTCCGAAATCGGCGACTTTCAGAACTGCCGATGTTGTCGGTTTGGATACGCTCGTTCACGTTGCAAACGGCGTTCGCGAAAGCGGTGCAGAACAGGAAATGTTCAAAAACCAGTTTGAAATGCCGGACTACATCGACTTTTTAATGAAGAATAATTTCTTAGGTTCAAAATCGGGACAAGGTTTCTTTAAAAAAGTAAAAGGCGAAGACGGAAAATCCGAAATTTTAAGATTAAATCTTGAAACTTTAGAATACGAACCGCAGGGAAAAGTCGCATTCCCGACTCTGGAACTCACGAAAACCATTGACAAGCCGATTGACCGTTTCAAAATTTTAATCGGAGGAAAAGACAAAGCCGGAGAATTTTACAGACTTTCTCTCGGAGCAATGTTCGCGTATGTTTCGCACAAAGTTCCTGAAATTTCCGATGAAGTTTACAAAATTGATGATGCGATGAAAGCCGGTTTCGGCTGGGAAAACGGGCCGTTTGAAATCTGGGATTCTGTCGGAGTTCAGAAAGGTGTGGAACTCGCCAAAGAAGCAGGTTATGAAGTTTCCGAATGGGCAAAATCCCTTGCCGAAAAAGGCGAAACTTTCTATAAAGTGAATGATGACGGTCAAAGCATTTTCTACGATAAAAATTCAGGGAATTATGATCGGATTCCGGGACAGGACGCATTTATTATTTTAGATAATATCAGAAAAAATAAAACGCTTTGGAGCAACTCCGGTTCGGCGATTCAGGATTTGGGCGACGGAATTATCAATTTTGAAATCCGTTCCAAAATGAATTCTCTCGGCGGAGAAGTTCTGGACGGACTGAACAGAGCCATTGATTTAGCCGAAAAAGAATACGACGGACTCGTTGTCGGAAATCAGGGAGCGAATTTCTCTGTCGGAGCAAATCTCGCAATGATTCTGATGATGGCGGTAGAACAGGATTGGGACGATTTGAATATGGCGATTGCTTATTTCCAAAACTCGATGATGAGAGTGCGTTATTCGTCTGTTCCCGTTGTGGTTGCACCTCACGGAATGACTTTGGGAGGCGGCTGCGAAATGACGCTTCACGCAGACAGAGTGGTTGCCGCGGCGGAAACGTATATCGGATTGGTAGAACTTGGAGTCGGTGTGATTCCGGGAGGTGGCGGAACGAAAGAATTTACGCTGAGAACCTGCAAAGATTTCGTAAAAGACGACGTGAAAACCAACCGACTTCGTGACGCTTTTATGAATATCGCAATGGCAAAAGTCGCCACTTCCGCTTACGAAGCGTACGATATGGGAATTCTGGAACACGGAAAAGACATCGTGGTTGTCGATAAAAAACGCCAGATTGCCGAAGCCAAAAAAGTAGCAAAACTATTGGCAGAACAAGGTTACACCCAACCAATCGAACAGAAAGTAACCGTTCTCGGAAAAGATGCTCTCGGAATGTTCCTCGTTGGAACCGACCAAATGCTTGCCGGAAATTACATTTCAGAATACGACAAGAAAATTGCCGATAAATTAGCCAACGTAATGGTAGGCGGAAATCTTTCCGAACCGACTTTGGTTTCCGAAAGGTATTTGCTGAATTTAGAAAGGGAAACCTTCCTGCAATTATGCGGAGAAAGGAAAACTTTGGAACGTATTCAGTATATGCTTCAAAATGGGAAACCGTTGAGAAATTAAAGGAAGCTCCGTAGGAGCGAACTGTTAATAGAATGATATAAAAATGTTCAACAAGCCTCGTAGAGGCGACCTGTTAAAAAAATGATTATGGCAAATACCTACACCCAAATTTACATTCAGATTGTTTTCGCCGTTAAAGGAAGACAAAACCTGATTTCAAAAGAAAATCGGGAGGAACTCCATAAATTTATTACAGGGATTGTTTCCAACAGAGGTCAAAAGTTATTTGCAATTTTTGCGATGCCCGACCACGTTCATATCCTTGTAAGTATGAGTCCGAATGTTTCAATTTCGGATTTGGTAAGGGATATAAAGGCAGGTTCGTCAAAATTCATTAATGACAAAAAATGGATAAACGGAAAATTCAATTGGCAGGAAGGTTACGGAGCATTTTCATATTCCAAAAGTGGTGTTGATAATGTCGTAAAATATATTCTGAATCAGGAAGAACATCACAAAAAGAAAACATTTAAAGAAGAATATTTGGACTTTTTGGAAAAATTTGAGATTGAATATGATTCAAAATATTTATTTGAATGGATTGAAAATGATTAACAGGTCGCTCCTACGGAGCTCCCCCAAAAACAAACCCAAAATCTATTAACAGTTTACCTCTACGAGGTAAAAATTAAAGAATAAAAAATAATGAAAAAAATCTTTATCATAAATGGTAGTGCAAGTGAGAACTCCTCAAATCAGAAACTGATTGACAATTTTATTGAAATGACAAAAGATTTTTTCAATTCGGTTGTTTTCAATGATTTAAAAACACTTCCACATTTTGACCCTGAACTTTCCATTGAAAACACACCAACGGCAATTTTAAATTTTAGAAGAAATATCGAAATGGCGGACGGAATTTTAATATGCACGCCCGAATATATTTTCAGTATTCCGAGCGGACTTAAAAATGCTATTGAATGGTGTGTTTCAACAACGATTTTTTCGGATAAACCTTTGGGAATTATAACAGCATCTGCAAACGGAGAAAAAGCATACGAAGAATTACAGTTAATAATGAAAATTGTTATGGCAAAATTTACACCTGATACAGCATTATTAATTCAGGGAATAAAGGGAAAGATAAACGAGCAGGGACACATAACCGAAAATAAAACAAAAGACAACTTAATAAAATTTATTGAAGCATTAAAAAAATTAATTTAAAATCTAAAAAAATGAAAACAGCATACATAATCAAAGGATACAGAACTGCCGTAGGAAAAGCACCGAAAGGCAGTTTAAGGTTCACAAGACCGGACGAACTTGCGGCAAAAGTAATCGAAAAACTGATGGCTGATGTTCCTCAACTCGACAAAGACAGAATCGATGATTTAATTGTCGGAAACGCAATGCCCGAAGCCGAACAAGGGCTGAACGTGGCACGTTTGATTTCCTTAATGGGACTGAACACCGACAAAGTTCCGGGCGTTACGGTTAACCGATATTGTGCTTCCGGTTCGGAGGCGATTGCGATTGCTACGGCGAAAATACAGTCCGGAATGGCGGATTGCATTATTGCGGGTGGAACGGAGTCGATGTCTTATATTCCGATGGGCGGTTACAAACCTGTTCCCGACCCGATTTTAGCGAAATCAAATCCCGATTATTATTGGGGAATGGGCTACACTGCGGAAGCCGTTGCGAAAGAATACAACATTTCCCGTGAAGTTCAGGACGAATTTGCGTTTAATTCTCATCAAAAAGCGTTGAAAGCACTTTCGGAAGGGAAATTCGCCAATCAAATCGTGCCTGTTCCAGTGGAATATAATTTCATTGATGAAAACCAAAAATTGCAGACCAAAAAATTTGATTTTACAATAGATGAAGGTCCTCGAAAAGACACTTCCCTCGAAGGTCTGGCAAAACTGAAACCCGTTTTCGCACAAGGCGGAAGCGTAACGGCAGGAAATTCTTCGCAGATGAGCGACGGAGCGGCTTTCGTAATCGTGATGAGCGAAGAAATGGTAAAAGAATTAGGTTTACAACCCGAAGCAAGATTGGTTTCTTACGCTGCGGCAGGTTTAGAACCGCGGATTATGGGAATGGGACCTGTTTATGCCGTTCCGAAAGCATTGAAACAAGCCGGACTTCAATTAAACGACATCGAACTCATTGAACTGAACGAAGCCTTTGCTTCCCAATCCGTTGCCGTAATGAATGAACTGGGCATCAATCCCGAAATCACGAATGTAAACGGCGGTGCGATTGCTTTGGGACATCCTCTCGGCTGCACCGGAGCGAAACTTGCGGTTCAGTTGTTCGACGAAATGAGAAGACGCGGAAACAAATACGGAATGGTAACAATGTGCGTCGGAACGGGACAAGGTGCAGCGGCGGTTTATGAACTTCTTTAAAATTTTGGATTTTGAATTATAAATTTTGGATTATAGGTTTTTTGAATTATGCAAAAGGAAAATTTAATACGAGATAAAACGTTTGATTTCGCTCTTCTAATCATTGAGTTGTATAAAATTTGTAAAAATCAAAATGAGTTTGTGATATCCAAACAGTTACTAAGAAGCGGAACATCAATTGGTGCAAATGTTCAGGAAGCCACCGCAGGCTTTTCTGAAAAAGATTTCTTATACAAAATGTCAATTGCAAGTAAAGAAGCCAGAGAAACACAATATTGGATTGAATTACTTAGCAAATCTAAAATCGTAACCTTTGATGAAGATATTTATAAAACAGAAATTCAAAGTATTGTAAATATTTTAACCTCAATAGTAAAAACTGTTCAACAAAGACTGAACACAAAATAATTCAAAATCCAAAATTTATAATTCAAAATTTATAGTAATGAAAAGTTACATAGAAATCAACCGAAACTCTTGGAATAACCGAACAGAAACTCATCTGAAGTCAGAATTTTACGACCTCGAAGGATTTTTGAACGGAAAAAATTCTTTGAACGAAATAGAATTGGAATTACTCGGCGATATTAAAGGTAAAAACATTCTGCATTTGCAGTGTCATTTCGGGCAAGATACGATTTCTTTAAACCGTCTTGGTGCGGAAGTTACGGGAGTTGATTTATCCGATAAAGCCATTGAAAGTGCAAGGAAAATCACAAAGGAAACCCATTCAGATGTAAAATTTATCTGCTGCGATATTTATGATTTACCCAACCATTTGAACGAAAAATTTGACATTGTTTTCACGAGTTACGGCACTATTGGCTGGTTGCCGGATTTAGACAAATGGGCGAAAATCATTTCCGGATATTTAAAACCCGGCGGAAAATTTGTGTTTGTTGAATTTCATCCTGTTGTCTGGATGTTTGATGATGATTTTGAGAAAATCGGTTACAGATATTTTAATTCGGGAGCGATTACGGAAACAGAAACCGGAACTTATGCCGACAAAGACGCAGATATTACCCAATCGTATGTAACGTGGAATCACGGAATAAGCGAAGTAGTAAACAGTCTGCTCAACAACGGTCTTGAAATAAAATCTTTAAATGAATTTGATTATTCGCCGTATAACTGCTTCAACAAAACCATTGAATTTGAACCTAAAAAATACAGAATAGAACATCTGGACGACAAAATTCCTATGGTTTATTCCATAAATGCAGTGAAGAAAAGTGGCAGATAAAATTTTGAAATATGAAAATTCAAAATATTTTAGAAACGGAAAGAACCTGTCTGCGTCATCTGACAACTGATGATGCGGAAAATTTCTACAATTTGAATCTCAATCCCGAAGTATTAAAATTCACAGGAGATAAGCCGTTTAAAAAAATTGAAGATGCCGGAAATTTTCTTTCAAACTATGACCAATACGAAAAATACGGAGTCGGAAGACTTGCAGTTATTGAAAAGACTACGGATAAATTTATAGGTTGGTGCGGTTTGAAATATAGTCCGGAAAATGATGAGTATGACATAGGATTTCGGTTTTTTCAGGATTATTGGAATAAAGGCTTTGCCACAGAAACAGCCCGAAAATGTCTTGAACACGGATTTAATAATTTGAATATAGAAAAAATTGTAGGACGGGCAATGAAAGAAAATACCGCTTCAATAAAAGTTCTCGAAAAAACAGGAATGAAGTTTAAAAAGACTTTTGATTTTGACGGAAAAGAGGGTGTGATTTATGAATTAACAAAAAACTAAAATGAAACATTCTTTCAAAGCAGAAATTCTGAATAACATTTGCTATACCGAACTTGTTTATGGCAGAATTAACAAAAAACTAAAGCTCAACTATTCAAAAACTGAAATTGAAGAATTGATTTTTAGTGTAATAAGCAAAACCCCAAAAAGTTTTTTTGAAAAAACAGGCAAAAACTTATACATAACAAATGCTGAAAATAACATAAAAATTACCGTCAATTCAAATACATACAGAATTATAACGGTTGACTGATTAACGAAATGAAAAAATAATTTAATTCGCTCCGTAGGAGCAAACTGTTAATAGACAATAATAATAAACATTCGGCGAAGCCTCGTAGAGGCGACCTGTGAAAAAGTTTTACAAAAATTTAAACGAAGAAAAACGACAATGAAAGAAACCGAAAAACATAATGAACGTATTGCGAAAATGACATTTGCTTCCGTTTATCCGCATTATGTAACAAAAGTGCAGACGAAAGGCAGAACCATTGAAGAATTACACGAAGTTATTGAGTGGCTTACTGGTTTTGACAACAAGAAATTGCAGGAACTCATTGATGAAAAAGTTACGTTTGAAACATTTTTTGAAAGAGCAAAGTTAAACCCAAATGCAAAATTGATAACAGGCGTAATTTGTGGTTACAGAATTGAAGAAATTGAAAATCCTTTGACAAAACAAGCAAGATATTTAGACAAATTAATAGACGAATTGGCAAAGGGCAAAAAAATGGAAAAAATTTTAAGACAATAAAATCATTAATACATTTTACATCAATACATTAATACAAAAAATCAAAAAAATATGGCAAATTTAATCGGAGGAGCATTCCTCATTAAGGAAACTCCCGCAGCAGAAATCTTCTCATTGGAAGAACTTTCGGAAGAGCAGAAAATGCTTCGTGATTCTGCAAAAGAATTCATTGACAGAGAAGTCGTTCCGAACAAGGAAAGATTCGAGAAAAAAGACTACGCGTTCACGGAAGAATGTATGAAAAAATTAGGCGAAATGGGAATGCTCGGAATTGCCGTTCCCGAAGAATACGGCGGTCTCGGAATGGGATTTATCGAAACAATGCTCGCTTGCGATTATATTTCGGGAGCAACAGGTTCGCTCGCAACCGCTTTCGGAGCGCACACCGGAATCGGGACGCTTCCTACTCTTTTGTACGGTTCGGAAGAACTGAAAAACAAATATCTTCCGGATTTAGCAGCGGGAACAAAATTCGGTGCGTATTGCCTGACAGAACCGGATGCAGGTTCGGACGCCAATTCGGGAAAAACGAAAGCCGTGCTTTCCGCAGACGGAAAACATTACATCATCAACGGGCAGAAAATGTGGATTTCCAATGCGGGATTTGCCGATACGTTCACGCTTTTCGCGAAAATTGACGATGATAAAAATATTACAGGATTTGTCATCAACCGAAGCGAACTTGAAGACCCGAATTCTTTGACTTTAGGCGAAGAAGAACACAAACTCGGAATCCGTGCTTCTTCTACCCGACAGGTTTTCTTTAACGATATGAAAGTGCCTGTCGAAAATATGCTGGGCGAAAGAAACAACGGTTTTAAAATCGCTTTGAACGCTCTGAATGTCGGCAGAATTAAATTAGCAGCCGCCAATCTTGACGGGCACAGAAGAGTTTTCAACGAAGCCGTTCAATACGCTAATGAAAGAAAGCAATTTGGGGTTGCAATTTCCACTTTCGGTGCAATTCGCAAGAAAATTGCAGAAATGGCAACACTCACTTTTGTGAACGAAGCCGGTGCTTACAGAGCAGCGAAAAATATTCAGGACAAAATCGACGAGTTGGTTGCAACAGGAATGAATCATCAGGAAGCGGAACTGAAAGGGGTGGAAGAATTTGCGGTGGAATGTTCCATTCTGAAAGTTTTCGTTTCCGATGCAATGCAGCACATTGCTGATGAAGGCATACAGATTTTCGGCGGAATGGGATTTTCCGAAGAAACACCTATGGAAAGTGCGTGGAGAGATTCCAGAATTGCAAGAATTTACGAAGGAACCAACGAAATCAACCGACTTTTGGCAGTCGGAATGCTCATCAAACGTGCAATGAAAGGACAACTTGATTTGCTGACTCCTGCAATGGCGATTTCCAAAGAGTTAATGGGAATTCCGTCTTTCGACGTTCCCGATTATTCCGAATATATGAGCGAAGAAAAAGCCCTGATTGCCAACCTGAAAAAAGTATTTTTAATGGTTTCCGGTGCGGCTCTTCAAAAATATATGACAGAAATCGAAAAGCAGCAACATTTACTCCTAAACGCTTCCGAAATCCTGAACCAAATCTATATGGCGGAATCCGCAGTTTTAAGAGCAGAAAAACATTTCGCTCCCGATTCCGTAGAAGCGGCAATGGCTCAGTTGAATTTGTATAAAGCAGTTGAAAAAATCATCACTTCCGCAAAAGAAGGCATTGTTTCTTTCGCAGAAGGCGACGAGCAGAGAATGATGCTTTCCGGACTGAGAAGATTCACGAAATATACGAATACTCCGAATGTAGTGGAACTGACAGAGAAAATTGCAAAGCATTTTATTGAGAAGGGTTCTTATTAAAAAACAGAATCTAAAAACCCTTTTAGAATTAAGCATTGTCAGGGCTTGGAGACCTGACAATGCTTAATTCTAAATTCTCCTCATTATTTTGAACTCTGAAGTTTTTTATACCTGAAACATTTTCTTCCACTTCGTTACCGAATTCCGGCTCAGTCTGAAATGTCTTGCCATTTCTATATTGTTCAGATTGTTCTTTTTCTGATAGTGCAGAATTTTCAGAATATCCGATTTGCCGTAGGAACGGTGCTTTTGATTTTCGGACTGGGCAATACCGAAAATTTTTTTGTTGAGTTCTATAATATCCATTACTGATAAATCTTTTTTTTGAAGCAATGCGGAACATTCACTTTCTTTCTCAGGATACTTTTTGTGGATAATATCCGAATAAATCGTTTTGTAATCGGGGTGCTTATTTTCCATACGAATATTTTACATATTGTGCGATAACTTTATCATCATTATCAAATTCGAGAACGAGTTTTATTCTTCTTCCCCACCAATATTTTCTCAGAGTATATACCCATTCTTTATCGGGATAGAAGTTGAACTCATCTCCCAGTGTTTCCAATATCTCTTTTTTGGTAAATCCTATTAGCCGTATTTGCTTATCCATTTGTACAGAGTGGTTTTCGGGATTTTATAGCGTTCTATAACTTCGTTTCTTGTCATTTTTTCCGTTTTTATTTGCTCCAGAATGAAGTCGATGATTTCCTGGGTGTAGATATTCTTCCGAAACCGGGGTAATGCCGATTTTTTATATTTAGGGGAATGCGGGAATCTTGTTTTCTCATCTATTGCCGAGGGAGGTGCATACAAAATTAAGTGCTGGGAATAAAGCCGGAAGAAATCGTATTCCAGAAGCTTGCTCCATTTCAGCATCACTTCCGAATCCAGGCTTTGGGCTTTGTACATTTCCGTTATTTCTTCTTCCGTACATTTCATAAAGTTACAGATGCGGGATATTTCTATCCCGCTCTCCACAACTCTTTTCTCGATCATTTCTCCGATATGGATATGTTTGTAATTCATTTATTGTGTTTTAGTCCTCTGACTCCCAACGGAATTTTGAAAAAAAGGAGGCGGTCTTTCCTAGGGAGAAACAACCGGATTACTTTTTTCAAAAATTCAGAATTTTTGAAAAATCAGATTGTAAGCGTTGTTAAGGCTTTTAACCCTAACAACGCTGAAAGGGGAAGCAGTTCTGCAGCAAGCAGAGCTACTTCTTTATATATAGAATTTGTGTTTCACAGAAAACCTGCCTTGAAATCCTCAAACTTCAGGCGTGAAGTTCCCCAACTTCTAACGTGAAATCATTCAACTTCACGCCTGGTTTTTTATATGTATTAATGAACCTTCTTAAAAGCAGCAGTTTTCAGTGCATTGCTGATACGTTTTCCCGGGCGGTAATTCACCTTTGCTCCTTTAATAAAGCCGGTGTCAAATTCTTCTTTCGTATCTGCTCCCCTGCTGCTTAAACCCGGGTAGAAGCTCCCAAGCTTATCCATCCGGATGATTTTCCCATTGGCAAGGCTTTCCTGAATTACATTTTCCAAAGCAATGATTACTCCTCTGATGTCGGCTTCCGACAAGGCAGAGAATTTCTCAATCTGTTTGGAAAGGTCGTCGATGCTCAGTTCGCCGTCATTGGCTACTACGGCATACCATTTCTTGGTGCCGCCTCCGGCTACGCCGGGTTGGGTTTTCTCGATTACATTGTATTTGATTGGCATAATTATGTTTTTTTTGATTGTTTTGAAAGCCTTGTCAAGGTTTTGAACCTTGACAAGGCTGAAAAATATCGGAATTGTCCTGTTCCCGTCATTGCGAGCGGAGCGAAGCAATCTGTTGAAAGTAGTTCCTCCTTAGTTAAGGATTGCTTCGCCGCTCATTATTTGCTCCCCACAATGACGCTTACGGTTTCCAGAAGCTCCATACCGTACCGTTGAATATCGCAAGTTGTCTTGCCGTGGTATCATACACCAGCATTCCCGGACTTGGATTTTTGATGTTCAGGTGCGGACTTGCTACTTTCGGGAGTATCATCGCTTTGTCGTTGTCGCTTAAAACCAATATTCCGTTGGTGGTATTGGTGGCTCCGTCAGCACCGATCACCGTTTTTGCGCCAGGCTGTTCCGTTTTTCCCGTCTGTATCGAAAGGTCGGCTGTTCCGGTAGTATCCACACTAAGGTCAAACCAACTTCCACCTTTTAGGTATTTTACCTTATGGTCGGTAGTATCGTAAATAATTGTTCCGTTTTCGGTAATTCCCGTTTTGTTTTCGATGTACGGGAGAATCAGTCCTCTGTTCTCCGTTGTTGAAAACTCTAAGGAAACAGAAGAATTGGTAACGCTTTGCTTTCCTATTGCCACCTGCGATTTTGCAGTGGTCAATCCAAAGAGAATGATTGTTGTTAGTATTATTTTTTTACTCACTTTCATTTTATATGATTTTTTGTGTTCGTGAAATATATTCATCGACTGAAGGGAGATAATCTTCGATTTCATTGTTTATTCAATTTATTGTTGTTTTAGGATTTAGTCATTGCGAGCGAAGTGAAGCAATCCGTTGTTATTTAGTGTGGGATTGCTTCGTCGTTCCTCCTTGCAATGACTAATCAGGGCACGCCTGTGTTCCCACACAATACCAACCGAAAGTTGCTCCTCCGTCTGTGGAAGTGTACATTTTCAGACAGTGGTTGGTGGCATCGTATACCAACATCCCTTCTACAAAGTTCGCAGGTGCTATACCTACCGGATTTGCTCCGGAGAATTCCACTCTGTTTACTACAAAACCTTTCGTTTTGGCTTCCAGAACTGTCCACGCTCCTTTTCTTACCATTGGCCAGTTGTCTGAGTTTTGGGCTCCGGCTCTTGCTAATGAGGTAATTCCCATTGGGGAATCCAGCGCTGTTCCGTTCGTTGACGCAGGTTTGTAGCAGAATGTTGTACAAGCTTGCGTAACGACAATTACCGGGGTTCCTACCGGAGACCAGCAATCATTTGCAGCATCGTAGTAGGCAGGCCAATATGTTCCGTTTCCTACGGCAGTAGGGTCTGCGACGTGGGTTCCCGCACTTGGCGTTCTGCTGGTGTACCATTCTAAAGTTGTACCTGCAGGAGCAGGTGGTGTTACGGGAATGGTCGCCAAATCTACCATTGTTGCAGGGCAGGTATTGGTCACTACCGTTACTTTTGAACCGGGGCTATAACAATCGTTAGCGACATCATAATAATATACCCAATAATTGGTGGGTATTGTGGTTGCCGTTACCGTAGTGGACGGCAGCAATGTACCTGAACTTGGTGATCCCGAGTTATGCCATTGTGTTACCGTACCGGTAGGCGGAGTACCGCTGACGTGCATAGAAAGATCTACCGTTTGGGCAGTTGCCGTCTGTATTGCAAGCACTGCCATAAGCAGCCAGCAATATTTTATAATATATCTGTTCATTTCTTTCATGATTTTTCTGTTTAGATTAAAAGAATAATGAACAGATTAGTTGACAACCGGAGCTGTAGTTCCTGCATTACAACAAGAAGCACCCGAACTTGTGGTTACTCGTACTGCATTAGATGTTGTAGATCCTCCGTCACCGGTTACAACGACATAATAATACATATCTCCGGCTGCACTCGCAGGTGGTGTATAAGTATTGGTGGTTGCTCCTGATATGAGTGTACCGCCACTATTGCTGTCAGTCGTATTGCTATACCATTGGTATGTCAATGTTCCTGTTCCGGTCGCACTTACGGTAATGGCTGTCGCCGTAGTTCCTACACAGACTTGTTGTTCCGCAGGTGTGATAGAATTTATTACGGGTGCCTCATCAGGACAGGTCTGGCTACACGACGCACTAATATTGGCAAAAGTAACACGCTCGGCACTTGGATAATATGCCAATAATGGTGCTAATTGAGGATCACCACAACTGCCACCCGGGTCATTTTTAAACCGGTGCAAAACTTGAAAATCGCTTCCGTCAGGTTTAATTTTCCATAGTGTCCCTATAACTCCTGCTCCACCACCGGCTATACAGGTTCCGTATAAAGAAGTACCGTCATATGAAACTCCTGCCCAAGGTAAGTAACCATCTGTAGTATTGCTAAAGCTATGAAGTTTTGAGTAAGAATTTGTGGTAAGGTCATATTTGAAAACAACTCCGTTATTGTTGGTTCCCCCATAAGAAAAAGTACCATATACTGCACCATTAATAATGGTTGGTCCACGATATGGATAAGTTCCGTCTGCACTAACACCCGAATGGAGGATACGCGTATCGGTTCCGTTTGCATTAAAGCTCCACAAACCACCGACATTTCCAGTTCCACCGGTATAGGTAAGCAAGTAAATTCTTCCATCTTGCCCCTGCGCAACATTGCCATAAGGATTTCGGGGACCATATACCGCAGTAGCCGGAATTGTGCTGGTAGCATTATTCATCACTCTGTAGCTATTGTATAGCAATTGTATGATCTCATAATTGGAACCGTCTTTATCCATACGCCATACCGTACCAAAATTTCCGTAACCGCCGGCATAAGTAGTACCATATACTTTGCCATCGGCTCCTTCCCCGTAAGGATATGCTCCATCGTACCTTGCTCCTACAGGAACAGCAATTCCTGCATTTGCAAGAGCTCCTACAGTATAAGGTGTAGCAGTATCTGTACTGTATTTAAAAACGTGAAGTACTTGTACATTTGAACCGTCCTTATCCATTTTCACCACTCCACCATATCCTCCTGTACCGTAAGACATTACTGCATAAATTTTGCCGTCGCTTAATTCATTAACATTGGCAAAATTCCCACCGGATGATGCTCCCGCAGAATTACTGTAAATTAGTGATTTCTGACAAGCAGACCCTGCTTCATATTTGTAAACCGCACCTATGTTGTTGGCACCGCCGACATAGGTTGATCCATAGACCTTTCCATCAGATGCCTGATGCGGAGTAGTATAGAATGGATAAGAGCCGTCCGATGGGTAACCATTAAAATCCGCAACTCCGAATTTATGCGTCCCGTCTTTATTCGATACAAATATTACCCCCTGTGCACCTGTCGAAGTGGTTTTTCCATAATACGTAGAGGTAACCACCTGATTACCAACACCCGGAGAAGTTGTGTTACCGCCCCGTTGTCCCGCTTGGTTCGGGTGTATATAAGTTTGAGCATTTATGAAGGCATTATGCGCTAACATTAAAATTAGTACATAAGTCGCTTTTAATAAAAGTGAAGAGCTTTTAGTTCTTCGGGAAATCGGACTCAATTTCGCTGAAGAAAGCTGATTTAATAAATAAATTGTTTTTTTCATTATAAATTATTTTATGTTATTGTTAATCTAATCCGCCGTGACGGGGACTGATCGGGAAGATAATTTTTTTGTACAACTCTTTTTTAAGAGTTGTACAAAAAAGGTGTACACCTTTTCATTTTTTTTCGTTATGCCTTTATTGCCGGAGGAGGGCGCATTTTGCAGTCGTTAAAAAAATATAAAAGGTGTACAGCATCCGCTGTTTTGTATATGGCAGATTTATGAAAAGCTAAACCTGCATACTGCAATTTATATGCTTTCTTTGGAAAGGGCGTATCCCGGAAATTTTTTTTCTTGGGAAGCTGTTCCTGTATTGTAACTCCGGATTTTGCTATTGATGATAAAACGGTATAGCTGCTGCTGTTTTCTGCCGGAAGATAAGTTTTCTTCGGTTTTTCCGGTGCGGCTGTTTTTGTAATGTGTTTTACCGTATTTTTCGCAAGAAGCTGTTTCTGAATCTTTTTTGATACAAGTGCTGTTTTTGCTGTTTTTGTCATTTTTGCAACAGTCTTTTCGGCAGTGTATTGACTGGTATACACCATTGTTCCTTTTGCAATGTAAATTCCGGATTCTGAAAAAGACGGGGAAGAAAAAAAATAGGAAAAATGTTCTTTTGATGCTGCGGTGTTTTCAGAAAACAAAACCGCTTCTTTACCGATATAGATTTTCGCACCGTTTGCAATACTAAGCTGGGCAGGAAATAAGGAAAAACAAAAAAGTCCAATCAGAATTAAGGGATTAAAGTTTCCTCGATTCCTGATTGTTTGTTTTTCTGTAATTCTAAAAAATCCGATAGATTTCAAAGTCATAGTAGCGGCTTCAATTTTGTCAGTGGACAAATTTAGCCGTGTAACCTACCAAATGAGGGAATTGAGAATTGCTGCAGGAAAAATTGCAGAATTGAATTATAATTAACTCAAAATCATATATTTAAAATATCATTATGTCTGATAAAATTCGGAATTTCAGTGAGAAAAAGAAGGATTTTATAGCCTTGTCAAGGCTTATTACTCCTTCACCGATTTCAACTCCCTGATAAAAACCGAAGGATGCATCCCCATCAGGTTTTTGAATTCAGCGGAAAATGCGCTGTGGGAAGAGAATCCCGAAAGTTCCGCGAGATGCTGGATTCTGTATTTTAAGAATTTCGGCTCGTTCAGCAATTGGTCAACGATATAGTTGATTCTCAGTTGGCTGATGTATTTATTAAACGACAAGCCTCTGTGCTTCCTAATAATTGCCGAAAGGTATTTTGTATTGACATTGAAGCTGTTTGCCATATTATACAGTGATACGCCTTTTTCGTTGTACTTATGGTTCTTCTCAAACTTATCCAGCGATTTCAAAATCCTTTCCTCAATCTCCGGGGAAATTTTCAGCGGCTCATAGCTCGTTTCGGTATCAGCTTCATTGGATTGCTTATCCGGTTTGAGTGTAAAGACCGGTAAATTTTCTTTTCCGGCTTCTTTTACTTCCCCCGATTTCTTTTTTCTCAACTGGTTTTCTTCATATATTTTCTGAACCATTTGCTTGTATTTCTTCCGCTGGCGGAAATGATATATAATGAAAATGCTCAGTAAAATCAATGCTGCGACTGCAGACCAAAGTACGACATTATAGCGCGATTCCTGTTTTTCTATTTCGGCTTTGAAGCTGTTTTCTTTGTCCACAAAAAGAGTATTGACAGCTTGTTTGTTGATGGAGTCATTTCTTCTCATTAGAGAATCTTTTTCTAAAAAAGTCAGTTTTTGGTTCACCGTATCTTTCAGTGCTGCATATTTACTCGGGAGATTTTTGATAATATTAGTTTCAAATTCTTTATAATTATACTTTCGGGCTAAATCCAATGATTTTTTGTAGTAAAAAATAGCACTATCGTCATTTTTTTGCTGCTCATAATTAGCTGCCAAAAGATAAAATGTTTGAATTTTATCCAGTACATCATTATCAGATTGTAGAACCAACGATTTTTTGATATAAATTTCGGCAGAATCGAATTTCTTTTGACCACTGTAAATAAATGCCCGATTTTTGTAAATAGATGCTAAAAGACGAGCTTTTTCCTTGCCTTCTTCTAATTTTTCATAATTCTCTATGGATTTTGTATTGTAATATTTTTGTTTCTCAAAATCTTCATCATATACCGAGTAATATCCGGTATAAACATTACCTCTTACTTTATAACCCTCTTGTGAAGTGTCGTCTTTCAGAAGTTCAATTGCTGTATCCATCTTTTGAAGTGCATCGGATTTCGCACCCAATCTCCCGGCTTGTGTCGCAAGAGTTTTGAGAGCTAATGCTTTTCCATAGCTGTAATTGATTTTTTCCGATAATTCATAAGATTTGTTAGCAAACTCCACGCATTTCTGTGCATCTGATTTCCAGAAATATAAAAATGCTTTTAGGTTATAAGCCCTCGCTGCATATTCTAATTCTTTTCCCTTTTTTGCTTTGGCGATGATGGTATTCAGCACCACTTCTGAGCTGTCTAAATTACTATCTGATAAAAATACTGCCCGTTCGTATTCTTTTTCAAAATCGAATTTTTCTTGGGAATAGGCAACTGATGTTAACAGCAATAAAAGAAAGATCAGTAAATTTATTTTCATTGATTATATAGTTTTTATTAATTGTCAGAAAACAGAATTATTCTAAAAAATTTCGGAACTCATAAGTGAAATCTGGTTAATAATTTGATAAAGTAAAAATATAGATTAAGTCTCTTATATCATAATTTACACTAATGAAATCAAAAAGATATATATCAAAATACCGAAATTTGACAGTAAAAAAGCAAATGATTTTTTTAATTTTGCCGGTTGACAGAATGAAGTATGAAAATTAAAAACTCCTGAAAACAAATGTTTTCAGGAGTTTTTTCTTAATGTAATACTCTAAATCTTACTTCGCTTTAGCTTTATCCAAAGCATTATTATAAGCATCTTTCACGTCGGCGGAAGCTTTTTTCGCCGCGTCTTTGGTATCCTGTGCTGCTTTATCAGCCTTATTTTTTGCATCTTCAGCAGCTTTTTTGGCGGCATCTTTGGTGTCTTGTGCAGCGGCTTTAATATCCTGCTTTGCATCCTGAACAGCTGCATCGGTTTTTTCAGCTGCATTTTGTACACCGTCTTTTACTTTTTCAGTGGCATTTTTTGCAGCTGTTTTAGCATCTTCCCAAGCTTTATTGGCATCGTCTAATGCTTTTTGAGCTGCTTCCTGTGCTTTTTTGTCACCGCTTTTAATGGCTGCTTCCAAATCGGCTTTTGCTTTTTCTACGTTAGCCTGTGCCTCAGTTTCGCTGATTCCGGCAACAGTGTTTTCTTCTGTTGTTACTACTGAAATCGTATCATTCCCGTCTGTAGTAATTTCTGTTGTTTGTTCTTTTTTGCACGATACAGCTAAGGTTAATAGTCCTGCGGAAGCCGCAATAAGAAGTTTTTTCATTGTTTTTTGTATTTTAAATTAATATTCGGTTTGTATGAAAAACAAATTTTATATGAAAATAGTATTCCATTTTTTGAAAATATAATATTTTTTATTGTTAAAATGATGACATCGTAATCTTTTTGTTCTGAAATGATTTCAATGTGCTTGTATTAATGAAAAAATCACAAGCAGCTTATAGCAATTACAGATATTCAAAATAAAAAGCCTTTCAAAAGATGAAAGGCTTTACAATATATTATGCTGGAATTATTTCTTCTTTTTGGAAACTGCAGCAAGTTCTTCCTGAGATTTATCGGAAGATGATTTTCCGTGAAGATGAACGTGCTTTTCTCCTGTTTTTCCTCTAAGGAAATCATAAGCGATTGCCGAAGCGATAAAGATAGATGAATATGCTCCAAACGCGATTCCCAGCAATAATGCGAAGATAAATCCTCTCAGGTTTTCACCACCGAAAATAAAGATCGCCAGCAATACGAGAAGCGTGGTGAAGGTCGTGTTGAAAGTTCTTCCTAATGTGCTGGAAATAGAATCATCAAACAATCCTGCCAATGTAAGCGCTTTTTTCTCGCGAAGATATTCACGGATCCTGTCGAAGATAATTACGGTATCGTTAATGGAATATCCGACGACGGTAAGAATTGCCGCCACAAAATCCTGATTGATCTCCATATTGAAAGGCATAAACTTATAGAATAGTGAATACGCTCCCAATACAATAATCGCATCGTGGAAAAGCGCCGCAACCGCACCCAAAGAAAACTGCCATCTGGAGAAACGGAACAAAATATAAATAAATATTCCTCCTAATGCAGCCAAAACTGCTAAAGTACCGTGCGTTTTGATATCATCCGCAACGGAAGGTCCCACTTTTGTGGAAGATACGATTCCATAATGATCCTTATCCGCAGCCTTGAATGACTGAAGCGTGGAACCGGCAGGAAGATATTGTTTCAATCCCTGGAATAATTTGGATTCAATCAATTGGTCGGCTTCCAAAGATTCGTCATCAATTTTATAATCAGTTGTGATCTTCAATTGATTATTGTTTCCGAAAGTTTTGATATCCACCGTATTGTTTTTTCCGTCCGCAGTCTGGAAAAGCGGTGCGAGAGATTCTTCAGCTTTGGTAGCGTCTACATCTTTATCAAATCTTACCACATAGTTTCTTCCTCCTTCAAAATCAACTCCGAATTTGAATCCGTGTGTAACCATTGAAACTACACAGATTATAGTAAGAATTGCAGAGAAAATATAAGCGTATTTTCTTTTCCCGATAAAATCGATCCAGGTATTTCTGAAAAGATTTTTGGTAGGAGCTGTCCATACGGAAAGGTGTTTCCCTTTTTCCAGCCTGTTGAAGATCATTACCCTTGCAATACCTACGTTGGTAAAGAAAGTCATCAGGATACCTATAATCAATGTTACAGCGAAACCTTTGATCGGTCCTGTTCCGAAAATGTACAATACGATCGCAGTGATAATCGTCGTTAAGTGACCATCGATAATCGCGGAAAGAGCGTGTTTGAAACCGTCTTTATAGGCTTCCATAATATTTTTCCCGGCGAATAATTCTTCTTTTGTTCTTTCATAAATAATTACATTGGTATCTACCGCCATCGCCATCGAAAGCACGATACCCGCGATTCCCGGAAGCGTAAGCGTGAAATCCCCCGAATCCATAATTCCGAAAATATAGAAAAGGTTGATGATCATCGCGATTACAGCATAAATACCGGCACCTCCATAATAGAAAATAATATAAATGATAATTAAAGCAAACGCGATAAGAAATGAATATAAACCATCGTGAATAGACTGCTGTCCCAAAGAAGGTCCTACAACATCCGCCTGAACTACTTTTGCTCCGGCAGGAAGTTTTCCTGCTCCGAGAACATTTACGAGATCCTGAGCTTCATCCTGAGAGAAGTTTCCGGAGATCTGAGTTCTTCCGTTAGGAATTGCGCCCACCACATTCGGTGCGGTATAAACTCTGTTATCCAAAGTTACGGCAACAGGTTTTCCTACGTTTTTCTCTGTTAACGTTTTCCATTCTCTTGCTCCCTGATTATCCATCTGCATATTCACCACTATTCTTCCCAGTTCGTCGTATCCGATGCTGGAACTTTCAACAGCACCGTCTACAGGCGCTTTCTGATTCAGATTTCCGCGGATCGCGTACAGAACAAGATTATTATTGTCATTCGCTTCCGGTTTGTAGCCCCACATAAACTGAGTGAATTTCAGATTGGAAGGTCTTGCCGCGATTGCGATTTTGGAATTTAAAATTTTGTTGAAAACAGCCGTGTCGGAAAGCTTTACGTTTGCCACACCATTTGCTCTCAGACTGTTTATCTGAAGCATATTGATGATATTCGTATTTTTTGCAACACCAATGGAATCTCCTTTTGTGCTGATAAGTCCTTGCAGCTGCTCGAAATACGGATAGGTTTCATTCGCCTGTTGTACTTCCCAGAACTGAAGTTTTGCAGAAGTCTGAAGCATTTTTTTCACCCTGTCGATATCTTTGATTCCCGGCATTTCCACAGAAATTCTCGCGGTTCCCGGAACTCTCTGTACGTTCGGCTGTACCGCTCCCATTTTATCGATACGGGTTTTAATAACTTCATAGGCAGTTCCTACCGACTGATCGATTTTCGTTTTCACGATCTTTTTCACCTGATCATCGGAAGTGTTGTATTTCACCTCTGTAAGATTGGTGTTCCCGAAAATTTCAGGATCTGCAAGTTTCAGATTGGCACCTTTCGCTTTGTTTACTTTATCGAATTCTTCAAAGAACACATCAATATAAGACTTTGTGTTGTTCTTCATCGCCTCATCCGTATTATTCAGCGCATCGATCAGGATTGCGTTGGTGGAATAATTGGTAAGGTCATTTACCAGATCTCTCTGGTTGATCTCCAAAAGAACGTTGATCCCTCCTTTAAGGTCGAGACCGAGCTTCATTTCCTTTTCTTTGGCTCTTGAATAATAAAGTTTTGTAAAACCGAGATTCAGCGTATCTTCTTTTAAACGCTTGATTTCTTTTTCATTTCCATTAGCGGCTTCAATCTGGCTTTCGATCTTGCTGGAATACCACGTTGGCAGTAATTCGTTGATACAGATCAGCCCCAGAACAATCGCGATAATGGTAATAAGTCCTTTTCCTTGCATTTTAATACAACATTAAATTTTAGTGCGCAAATATAATGATTTTAGCAAAGAATTAAGAATTTTTTATGAAATAATGTTGATTGATACACTGTTCCGTGGAAAACACTTCGATTTCACAGCTTTTTGAAATATTGAAAAGACTGTTTCGGGAATAAAAAAACGGATTAATTCTAAAATATTTTCAGATGAATAAACCCTTTCAGAGTTTTGAACTCTAAAAAGATTTTGTTATAATTTTACTACTTCTTTTAAATATTTCAAAGTGCTTATTTTAAAGGATTTATATATAAGAAAATCAATCTGAAAGTATCTAAATTAAGAGTTTGTTGAACTGCTTGTTATACTTTTGTATCGGGTTACTTCCCTTTGTAAACCCCTGTTTCCAAAGGGTTGTTTGCTCTGTACCGTTTCGCAAAGTTAATAAAACCTAAATATAAAAATTACGGCATAAGTAAAATTAGTGTTGAGAACAGCACAGGAATCGAAAACCGGGTATCGTCTGCTTTATATCAGAATTATCAAAGAAAGAAAAGTGAAATTTTGAATACAGGTCAAAAATTAAAACCTCCGGAATGGGACAAAACAGAACGTAAAGAAAAACCACTCCAATAGTGCAAGATTGAATACGTATTTGTCGCAGCTTGTTGCCGATGTAGAAGGTCAGGTTGCAGATGTTTCGAGGGAAAACGAATTTGTTTCTGCCAAGAAATTGAAAGAGGCAATCAAAGGGAAAGAATCCACACTAGTTTCTAGATTATACTTTTAAAAATGAAGGTTCGATTTCCATTCGGACATATCGCAAATACCAACAAAATCTGGAAAAATTCCAACGATATGTTAGTGAAAAAGACTTCTATTTTGAAGACCTTACCATCATCTTTCTGAATGATTATGTTACCTATTGTTTTTCAACCTTAAAAATAAGAATAACACAGCCATATCATTTAAAATTCATATTCGGACAGGAATTTTTTTTTCACTATATTTGGGAATCCTGCCAAGATTATTGCATTATGATCTACAGAGTTTTCCATCCTGTTGCTGTTTTAGCTGATATTGTAGATTATTATTGGTATTCTAAAATCGATTTGGAACAATCGGTTCAGCAGCATTATGCGACACCGATTCTGGAAGGAATGGCTTTCAATCTCAAAAATCAGACGGAACATCACACCTATAATAACAAAAGCCTGACCTTAAAAAAATCCGCCTATATTTTCGGGCAGCCTGTCAGCCCGAGACTCATTACAACGGACGAAAAAAAGGTAGATATTATCGGTGTGAAATTCAAATCTTTAGGCATTCCTAAAATTACGGGAATCAATATGGAATATTTTGCGGATTCCATTATCGCTCTGGACGATATCTGGGGAAATGAAGCTGAACTGCTTTGTGATGAGATGCGGTCCGCACCGTCCATAGAAAATACCATTACTGTTCTTGAAAAATTTCTCATCAAAAAATATCTCGCTACCGATGTGCACTACAGAATCGGGAATGTACATAATGCTTTATCATTAATACACCATTCAAAAGGTGCGATCCGGATAAAAACACTTCAGGAAGAAACCGGCACATCGCGCAAAACCCTGGAACGTGCCTTCATCAATTATGTGGGAATTCATCCGAAATTGTATACCCGGATCTTTCGTTTCAACGCATTGAAGGAAATGATAGACAAAGCGGATCTTAAAGGAAAAACCTTATCTCTCGCTTTGGATTTCGGCTATTATGACAGCTCGCATCTTATCTCGGAATTTAAGCATTTTTCCGGCTGTACATTGAAAGAATATCTGCAAACAATTCCGCATCAGCTCATCTATAAAGACGTATAAATCTTTTTTGTCCCTTTTTTCCTACTTCATTACACCTATACAGAATAACTTTGTATCGCTGTGAAATTCCGTAAAATCAATACACTATTTCAGATAAAAAATTTGTCTGAATAAAAACGAATCGCTATGATAAGATCTTTATTTTTTCCTTTACTGTTTATCTTATTATCTGCAAAAAACCTGTCAGCCCAATCTCCCAAACAATTAGACAGTCTTCTCGCTCTTGAAAAAACACTGCCGGACGGAAGTGAAAAAATAAGAACACTGACATTTATAGGATTTAATTATTCCAGAAATTCTTCCGAAAAAGCAAAATATTATTACAAAAAAGCAATTGCATTAGGTGAAAAAATGGGTGAAAATCCGCAGACTTCTTCAGCGTACAGCCAGATTGCCAATTTTTATAATAAGCTCGGAGAAATTGACAGTGTTGAGTATTTTTTACAAAAAGCCAGGATAAAAGCCGAAAAAGCAAACGACGACAAAAGCTGGTCCGCATATTACCAAAACAGAACGCTCATCAGCAAAAAGCAGAAAAAAATTGAAGAAGCCATTAAATTTGGGAAAGAATCATTAAAATACAATATTGCTGATGGAAAAAAAAAGAATATTGCTGGAGCTTATATGAATTTGGGGAACTGTTATATGGAAATGAGAAACTTCGAGCCGGCTGCCGATTATTTTTATAAAGCATTGAAAATTTTTGAAGAAATAAACAACGAAAATGGAAAAGCATTTTGCTATAACAATCTGGGAAATGTTTACAAAGAACTGAAACAGCACGAAGAATCGATAAAATACGCGAAACTTTCGCTTGGATTAAAGCAAAAGGCAAATGATGAAGCAGGAATGGCGATGAGTTATATGCTGATAAGCATTAATTATCTGATGCTGAAAAATTATAAACCCGCACTGGAATATTTAAATAAATCCATCGCTTTGCAAAAAAAATTAGGCGACAAATACATACTTGCCGACAATTATCAGTTACAAGGAAGAATTTTCCGTGGAATGAAAGATACGGTGCAGGCTGTAAAATCCTATGACCAGGCAATTGCCATTGTAAATCAATTGCAGAACACCAAAATGTTAAACGAACTGCAAACCGAAAAACTGACACTGATCCCGGCAAATAAAATCCCCGAAACCACTACACAAAGCATCGAGACCAATCTCAGCTTATCCAAAGAAACAAACGACATCAATACCAGATTGAATAATTTGGAATATCTTTCCGATTTCCATTACAAAAAAGGGAATTACAAAAAAGCGTTTGATTACCAGTCGGAATATTATCAGCTCAAAAATCAGCTGTATGGTCCCGATGTTTTAAAAAAGATCAAAACGCTCGAGAGCCAATACGAACTCGAAAAGAAAGAAACCGCCATAAAACTTTTACAAAAAGACAAAGAACTGAAAGAAAACCAGCTGCAGAAACAACGAATCGGGATTTACGCAGCAATAGGAACTGTACTTTTCGTACTGATAATCGCCTACTTACTTTTCAACCGGAACAAAATTATTCAGGAGAAAAAACGCTTGCAGGAAATGGAAACAATGCGACACAATATTGCAGGAGATCTGCACGACGATATCGGCTCCACACTTTCCAGCATTCAAATTATCAGCAGTATGGCAGCCAGCCATTGTGGAGAAAATAAGAATCTGCAGCATTCCATCAATCAGATCCACGAGCTTTCGGATAAAGTGGCATCCGGAATCCGCGAAATCGTATGGTCGGTAAATCCAGCCTACGACAAGCTGAATGCCATTATTCCGCAACTGCATAAATTAGCGGCGGATGTTCTCGGAGCCAACGAAATCGCTTTTAAATTCAAAGAAGATATTGCAGACCTCAATAAAGAAATGACTCCGCAGCAGCGTAAAGATCTGATGATGATCTTCAAAGAAGCGCTGAACAATACCCGGAAATACAGCGGAACCAATCGTGTGGATATTCAGATCAAACAAATTCCGCAATCACTAACGCTTCATATCAAAGATTACGGATGCGGCTTCGATATGGAAACCGTAAACCGCGGAAACGGCATCAGCAGTATGGAAAGACGAGCCAAAGAGATCAATGCGGAATTTGCCGTACACAGCAAACCGGGAAAAGGAACTTTCCTTTCACTGAAAATTCCCCTCTCCTGATTATGGGATGGACAGGTGTTGGGATATTTGGGATATTTGCAGAAAAAGTTTGAAGATGGAAGATGACTTTGAGAATGGGAGAATTTGGGATGGGGAGAATTCCCCTCTTTTCAAGAGAGGTGGCAAAATTTTCAGAAAGAAAATTTTGACGGGGTGTTAAACTTTAAACCTTGAACTCCTTTCAGCAGATTGCTTCGTTGTTCCTCCTCGCAAAGACACTGAAACCTTGCATCTTGAAACTTGCACCATTAATAACCCGAAACACAAAAAAGATTATGCCAGTAAAAGTTTTATTATACGAAGATAATCCGGAGCTGAGAGCCAGCCTTTCAGCGCTCATCGCTTTCTCCGAAGATCTGGAACTTACAGCCGCTTATGAACACTGTGCAGATGTACTCAGCCATCTCGACCAATACAATCCCGATATTATTCTGATGGATATCGATATGCCTGTAATGAACGGTTTGGAAGGTCTGAACCTGATCCGTTCCTATGACAGCGAAATTCCCGTGATTATGCTCACGATTTTCGACGATACTGCTCATATTCTCAATGCGATTATGAACGGCGCTACCGGCTACATTCTGAAACAGCATCTTACCACAAAATTAGGTTCCGCCATTCAGGAAGCGCTCAGCGGCGGCGCTCCGATGTCTCCGGCTGTAGCACGTCTGGTTTTGCAGCACATCAATAATCCCGTGAAAAAAGAGTACAGCCTTACCGCCCGCGAAAAAGAAATCCTGCAATCCTTAACCGACGGAAACAGCTACAAAATGATTGCCGCCAATGAAGGCATCAGCATCGGAACGGTAACGACGCATATTAAAAATATCTACGAAAAATTGGGCGTACATTCTCAATCCGAAGCGGTAAGCAAAACATTGAGGGAAAGGATTTTGTAAGTGCGAGATGCGAGTTTCAAGGTGCAAGATGCAGGGTGCAAGGTTTCAAGTTCGTCATTGCGAGAAGCGGAGTGCGACGAAGCAATCTGTTGAAAAAAATTTCCTCTTTAGTTACGGATTATTGCTTCTCTTCACTCGCAATGACGAAAAAAAATGCTCCCAACTCCTCCATTCTCCCATTCTCCAAGTCTAAAAACTTCTCCCCCATTTATAGGATTGCCCCGCTTTGCTATCAAAGATAATTTTACAGAAAATTTTATAGCAATGAAAAAATTATCTATTTATTTCGCAGTGATGGTCAGCTTAATGGCTTTTCAGAAAACTGCTGCACAGGGTCCCAATGTTACCTGGGAAAAATCGGATTATATAGGAGCGACAAGCCGCTTCTACGACGTGGAAAAAACTTCCGACGGAGGTTCTATCGCGATTGGCTGGAAAGACAGTGACGGACACGCTTTAATTGTAAAAACAAAAGCCAATGGGCAGGAACAATGGCGATACGAAACATTGATAAGTCCGTGGTCTTATACCGGAACCAGCATCAGCCAGACTTCTGACGGCGGATATATTGCCGGAGGATATTACCAAGGCGATACAGACGGTAATACAAGAGGTTTTTTGTTGAAACTTTCTTCCACAGGTGCAAAGCAATGGATTGCTGCCAATTTGTATGGTTATAATTCTTCTAAAATCTATTCAGTGCGCCAAAGTTCCGATGGAACTTACATTTTTGGAGGAACAACTCATAAAGATGATAATAATAGAGATTACGGCTGGGTAAGGAAAGTAAATGCTTCGGGAAATCAGATTTGGGATAAAATAACAGAAGGATTAGATAATTGCAGTATCCCTTCAATTATACCAATAAATGACGCATTGGGAAGCGGTTATTTACAACTATTTTACAGCACTTACAGTAATGGATATTATAGAATATTCAGAAAGGATGAAAACTATAATGATATTTGGTTAAGTGATTTTATGTATGGTGTTTCATCTGATGCTTCACTCACTGTTAGTAATAATGGTTTCACAATGATATATTCATTTCCTGTTTCGGGATGGGGCAAACAGATTGGTGTTAAAAAATATGTACTCATTCCTGTAGGAAGCAGTTTTATTTACGGTGAAAGTTTCTCAGAAAATTATGGTCTCTTAGGAGATGAAACCATTACCAGAAACCGTAATATCAGGCAGACTCCGGATAATGGTTTTGTATTCGTAGGTTCCACAAAATCAATCGGAAACGGAGGATTCGATATGTGGGTGGTAAAATTAGATGCCGATGGCGCAATGAAATGGCAAAAAGCACTCGGAACCAGCAATACAGATTACGGTTACGGAATCGATATCACCAACGACGGAGGATATATAGCATCCGGAATGAAAAACGGAAAAGCCTGGCTGGTAAAACTCGGCGGAAGTCTGGGAACGGATGAAATTTCAAAAAACAAAGTTTCACTCTACCCGAATCCTGTGAAAGACGTGCTTCATATTTCCTCCGAAAAAGAAATAGAATCCGTGAACATCTTTAATATGGCAGGACAAAAAGTTGCCATTCCGATGGTTGTGGTCTCAAAACAGATCAACACCTCATCATTAGCTCCGGGAACCTATCTGGTACAAATAAAATTCCGAGACGGAGAAACCCGAACCGAAAAAATTATTAAGAAATAAAATACAATGTTTTCATTTTTGAAAGGCGGCAGCTATATTTTTTAGCGGTCGCTTTTTTTGTTGGGTGATGGATGCGGGATGTTTGTCATTGCGAGAAGCAGAGTGCAACGAAGCGACGAAGCAATCTGTTGAAAAAATTTCCTCTTTAGTTAAAGATTGCTTCGCTCGCAATGACGAAAAAAATTCTCTCCACTCTCAAATTCTCCCTTTCTCAAAGCCTCCCCTATTTATGGGATTGCCTCGCTTTCCCGTTGTATCTACTTTTACATCAACTTTAAAATATTCAACAATGAAAACCCAATTTTTAAAATTTGAAATGATAGGAAAGCTGCTGCTGATCTTATTTTGCACAGTATTTCTTACAGAATGTGATAAAGACGATCCTGAACCATTTTCGCCCTATTCCAACGAAGATGTATATATAGCAGGTGCAATGAAAGGAAACGGCTATTATACAAAAGCAGCGTATTGGAAAAATGATGTTCCCGTAATATTACAGGAAGGACCGCAGCCCTCCTTTGCTAATGACATTTTTGTAAGCAACGGAAATGTGTATGCAATAGGAAATATGAAAGATGAAACACAGATGCACGACAGACCTTGTCATTGGAAAAACGGAACTTTTGCTCCGCTTTCCATCGAAGGCAATGACGGCGATGCTACCTCTATTTTCGTGGACGGAGACAAAACCTACATTGTAGGATATGACGGCATCGACTATGGATATGCCAAATTATGGATGGGAAGATATACGGAAACGCTGAAATCGCCGAAAGGATCAAGGTTCAATTCCGTATATGTCGAAAACAATACGGTATATATCGCCGGATTTGAATATGAAGGAAGTATCCGGAAAGCAAAATACTGGATTTACAAACCCGGAAATTTCGGTGACGGAGTTCCGCCTGCTCCATTCAGCACAGCACAAAGCTTTACACTTGCGGAAAGCAGTTCAGGGCTTTGTGATGCAAGATCTATCACCGTAAAATCAGGAAAAATATATGTTGCCGGATTCGAAAACATCAAAGGAATGCTTTGGGTTGATGGAGAACCCACCGTTCTGGATCCGAACAGCGGTTATGCTTCTTCTGTATTCGTCAACGGATCAGATCGTTATGTGTCAGGAACCAGTGGCGATTTGTCCACCAACAGAGTTTGGTACTGGAAAAACGGCAGCCTGAATATTCTGGATAAAGGCAATGCTGAAGATTCACATACCTCTTCCATAGCAGTAGGAAAATCAAACACTTACGTTACAGGATATCTTCGGAAAGATGGAAATAACTGGGCTGTATTATGGGTAAACGGCGTAATGAAAACTCTTACTCCAAGTAACGAAAGATCCTGGGCTAAAGGTATTTTTCTCGTGGAAAAATAAAATCAAATTCTATTGTCAAATTAATTGTATAACATTCAATATTAAAATTTTAACACATTGATAATCACTATACATTATACAATTTTACAATATACAATTTCCCATAAAAATATCACAAATAATCATTTAAAATAAATCTTTAATGAATACCATCATGAAAACCTTACAATTCTTCTGCCTGATCATTGTTTCAGCACTTTTCGGGCAGCTTAAAGCACAAAACGTTTCCGATGCACTTTCTCAGGACTATTCCGGATTCAGAGCATCGGTAAGAGGCGGATACGATTTTCCGGCTTCTTATAAATTTGACCAAACCACGCCTTTTGTAGATTACAAAGGCGGACTGGAAGCCGGGCTTTCGCTCGATTATTACTGGAGCTGGTTCGGAATCGGTGCCGATTTCGATTACATTCAGAACAAAGTGAAAAACACGTTTCCCACAGCGAATCTTCTGGATCCTTACGAACATCCGATCAATCAGTTTTCCCTCACCGAAAACAAAATCACGAGAATGTTCTACGGAATCGGTCCTGATTTTAAATTCCTCGCCACTCCGAAATCGGATCTTGAATTTAAGCTTCGCGCCGGATTATCTTCCGTAAAAGGCGGCGAAACAGAACTCACCGGAAAATCCGACGATCCGCAGTCTTACGGTTCTATTCTGCTGAATGACCACGAAGGTTTCGACGGAGAAAAAAGCGTATTCGCGGGAAAAGCTTCCTTGCAGTACAATTATTTTTTCAGTAAAAATGTAGGCTTCCACATCGGCGGATATTACATTTATCATCACAATGCTTCAGATCTGAAAAACGAAACAAAAGGTTTTTCCAACGGATTCGTGTTAACCAACGATGCTACCGGTATCGCAATAGTACATCCTGATAATTTTGTAAAAAGAACAGATCCGATACAGGGAAATGTGCAGTCTTTCGGTGTTTTCGCAGGACTGACTTTCAGATTCAACAAAAAAGAAAAAATAGAAGTTCCGGAAATTCCAAAACCGCAGGAATGCACCATTACCGTAACGGCAAAAGACAAATACACCAAAGAAATTATTCCGGATACGCAGATCGCTCTTCTGGATGAATCAGGAAATACCGTAAAAGCAGGAACTACCGATGCTTCCGGAATCGTAGTATTCGATAACATTCAAAAAGGGAACTATACCGTTACCGGAACTTATCAGGGTAAAAATCTGGAAGGAAATACCGTGGCAATGGCGGAATTCGGTGATTGTGTGAAAAACGGCGGCATCAGAAAAGAGGTGCTTCTGAATAATGAAAACTTCATCGTGATGGGCAAAGTCGTAAATTGTAAAAACAACGAACCGATTGCCAATGCTTCCGTTATCGTGAAAAACAATAAAATAGGCGTTTCCGAAACATATGCTTCGGACAGCAAAGGCGAATTTTCATTCACCGCTTCTCCGAATACTACCTATACCATTTACGGTAAAAAAGCGAATTATATGTCGCAGACAATGAATATTTCCACCAGCGATTACAACAGAAGCAAATCGCAATACATCCAATTGCAGATTTGTATGGATAAAGCCGATTGCAATGATGCTGTTGTTCTGAAAAACATTCTCTACGATCTGGATAAATCTTTCATCCGCGAAGATGCCAAACCGGAACTGAACCGACTTGTACAGTTTATGAACGACAATCCGGAAATGCGGGTAGAGCTTTCTTCCCATACAGACAGCCGCGGATCTGACGCGTACAACCTGAAATTATCGCAGCGCAGAGCACAGGCAGCCGTAGATTACATTATTTCACAGGGAATTTCCAAAAACAGGCTGATCGCAAAAGGTTACGGCGAAACCAGACTGGTAAACAATTGCGGAAACGGCGTGAAATGTACGGAAGACGAGCATCAGCTCAACAGAAGAACCGAAATGAAAGTTCTCTGTCCGAACAAATAATAAAAGAACAAGTGCGCCTGCTTTTGTGCGGGTGCACTTTTTAATCCTAAAAAATGTAACAATGAAAAAATACCCTTTCATTTTATTCATCACATTATTATTCTTTACCGCCTGTTCATCAGACGATAATCCCGATGATCCAACCCATTTAAAAACGAAAATTATGAAAATCTCAACCGGAAACAACGCTTCATTTTTTATAGATGAGAACAGCCAGCTTTACGCCTGCGGAAACAACAGTAGCAATCAGTTGGGTTTTGAAAATGCTTCCTCCCAATATATACCAGTGAAAACGATAAGTAACGTAAGTGCTGTTGCTTCGGGAGAATATCATTCTTTAATCCTGAAAACCGACAAAAAACTTTGGGCAGTCGGCTCCAACGATTACGGGCAGTTGGGAACGGGAAATACCAATGACCAGCATTCGCCTGTACAGATTGCCAACGATGTCATTGAAATCGCGGCAGGAAAAAATTATAGCTTTTATGTAACAAATGACCATAAGCTTTTTGCGATGGGCAACAATGTTTTTGGGCAATTGGGCAACGGAAATACCGACAATCAAAGTACACCTTTACAAATGATGAGCAACGTAAAATCCGTAACCGCCGCGACTGCTCATACCCTGATTTTAAAAACCGACGGAACACTTTGGAGCTGTGGCAGAAACAGTACATACGAGTTGGGAGACGGAACCGATGTTGATAAATCTACACCTGTACAAATTGCGACTAATGTTACGCAAATGAGTTGTGGCAATCAGTTTTCCGTTTTCCTGAAATCGGACGGAACGCTTTGGGGCGTTGGTTTTGACGGAGCCGGACAATTGGGCGACGGCGGCCCGCAAACCGTGCACAATCCGAAACAGATTTTAAATAATGTAAAAGAAGCCAAAACCGGATTCGGACATACATTCGCACTGAAAACCGACGGAACACTTTGGGCAGCCGGACTGAACGATTTCGGACAATTGGGTAACGGAAATAATGATAATACCGGGCATTTTGAAAAAGTAATGGATGATGTTTCGTCTGTCAGTGCAGGACGTTCTCATTCTCTTATTTTGAAAAAAGATAATTCTGTTTGGAGCACCGGAAGCAATGGCTCCGGACAATTAGGAACAGGAACAGGTTTGAGCGACAGAAGCCAATTTGAACAGGTGAAATTTTAAAGAATTCTCAAAATTTTTTATTATGAACATCAGAAAAAAATTTTACATCATTCTCATTGGAGGGTTTGCCTTGAGTTTTGCACTTTCCTTTCTTTGGAAAAGTTTTTTGACCAACTCCATTTCCAAATTTACTTCCGGAAAAATGGAAGGAATGGGAAGCTTGATGGGATTGAGCAATACGCCCGTATTTAAAACGGGAATGTTCAGCGAAGATGGAAATTATTTCGCTTACACTTATCAGCCGGAAGTAGAAATGCCCGATATGGATGCAAGCATTACGATTCGGGGAATGGGTTTTCCCACTTATTTTCAGGTGATGGAAACCGCTACCGGAAAAAAACTGACGGACAAGCAATACAAAACCGAAAAAAGCGACCAAATGTATGTGGTATGGACAGAAGGCGATTTGGTATGGCTGATGCAATCGGTTTATCACAAAGGAAACCAACTGGCTTTGTACGATATGAAAGCCAATAAATTCCACTATCCATTTGGCGAATTAGAAAAACTGAATCCCAATGTGGACTGGAAAAGCACGAACCGGATTTTTATCAATACTACGGCACAGAAAGGATTATTATTAGAAGCCAACGACAAACGCAATTACCGCATCGACCCGAATACAGGCAAAGCGGAAACCGTTTCAGGGAAATTAGAAATGGTAAATTATGATGCTAACAAAGATTTTCAGGTTTCTGACGGAAATGCAGACAGACAATTAGGCAAAAAAGAAATCAACGGTAGCAGGCAAAGTATTACGACCAACAACGGAAAAACCGTTTCGCAAGATGATTTCATTGAAATGAAATATCTGACGCTTTCCAAAAACAAAACAGAAAATTACGCTCCTCCCATTACCTATTACAAAAATAATTTCTTCGTCTTATCGCCGATTGCAAGTGATAACAAAGCGGATATGGAACTGGCAATGCTCGATAAAAGCACTTTAAAAACAATTTGGAAAATCCAATTGCCGCAAAAGAAATTGAAAACGATGATTCCACATTATGAATCAGAACGCTTTTTCATCAAAGACGACCAAATGTTAGTAACGAATAACGATTACCTGATGACGATTGACTTGAGCAACGGAAAAATCGTGAAGCAGGAAAATTTATATGATTAATCTATAAATATCAAAACGATGGAAGACAATAATTTTTCAAAAAAATTCACGAACAGAAGCCTGTTAATAGGAATCGGCATTGCTGTTTTTGCACTTGGTTTTCTTTATTATTCCATAAAGCAATCCCCTTTCGGCGATATCATCAATCAAATATTTGGCGGTAGCTTTTGGTTGATCGTAATCGGGTTTATTGCTTTTATAATTGTAATGATTGTTGTATTGCAACGCTGGCTGCTTGGCGGTTTAAAACCCATAGACATTCCGAACGGACTTGCGGCTACGGCAACGGTTATCAGAAGTTATCAGGCAGGAATGGCGATGCGTGCCGGAGCCAATCAGTTTTATTCGATTACTATCGAAGTGAATGTTACCAATCCGCAGGGCGAAACCTGGTCTGCAAAAATCGAACAAATGCTTCCGGTAACGCAGGTAGGAATCTTTCAGCCCGGTGTCAACTTTGCCGTGAAATACGACCCGAACAACAAAAGCAAAGTGGTGATTGACCAATCGGCACAGACTCAAAATTCCGGCAATACGGCAAACTCCGGTTTCGGAACGAATGCTCAGCAAAAGCCTTTCGGTTCGGTAAATATTCCCGGATTCGGTACTGTCGATTCTATGATGGCAAATCAGGCAAAACAACATCAACCGGAGGATATTGTATTGCGTTTACAGGCGAGTTCGGTGCTTTTGAATGAATTAAATGCAAATGGAAATGGCGTAAGTTGTGATGCAACTGTATTTTCTAAATCACTCTTGGTTGAAAATTTTATGAACGGTGCAGATGTCTGGCAGACAAGGATTCGGGTCAATACCAAAGAAATACAATCTTATGAAACAGATATTACTTTTTTAATTCAAAAACCGTCCGTTTACAAAATCGAACCCGGCAAAACGGTTTATGTGAAATACGACCGCAACAATCCGCAGCGCGTGGTAATGACGGGAACGGATAAACCGGATTCTGCGGTGGCACTTTAATTTTCTCCCTCCTTTATTTATGGGATTGACCGCTTTTGTTATAAAAAATACATTTGTCCAAACCAAAAAACAAAAACTATGTACATTATCGGAACCATTATAATCTTCGGGATTGTTTTTATCATCACAATCATCGGAATTTTCAACCGTTTTGCCAAAAACCGCAATATGGTAAAAGACGCGTGGAGCAATATAGATGTTGCCCTGAAACGCCGCCACGACCTCATTCCCAATCTCGTGAATACCGTAAAAGGTTATGCCGCGCACGAACAGGAAACGCTGAATAAAGTTGTTGCCGCACGAAACGCAGCAATGGCAGCGCCGAAAGACGATATCAATGCGCAGATAAAAGCCGAAAACGAATTGCAGAAAACCTTACGCAATCTGTTCGCACTCAGCGAAGCGTATCCCGATTTAAAAGCCAATACCAATTTCCTCGACTTGCAGCAAAAGCTGAACGAGATTGAAGAAAATCTGGAACGCAGCCGCCGTTATTACAACAGCACGGTTCGTGAAAACAATACTTATGGTGAAAGCTTTCCGGCTAATATGTTTGCAGGAATGTTCAACTATCAGCATTTCGATTTCTTTGAAGCTGCTGCTGCCGACAGGGAAAATATAAACGTGGATTTTTCAAAATAAACAGAGATGAAACGTATTTATTTCTTTCTTATTTTCCTGCTGTTCAGTACAGTTTCCTTCGCGCAGGATTTTACCGTGAACAATCTGACCGCAGATATTTACCTCAGCAAAGACGGTTATTTTGATGTGGTGGAAAAATACGACCTCGAATTTACTGCACCGAAACACGGTATTTTTAGGGAGTTTGTTACGAAGTTCGATTTCAAAGACGAAAGCGGAAATGTTTCCAAACGGGAAATGTATATTTCCGATATTGATGTTCCCGGACGGACTTTCAACACCAATGAATTTTTCGGGAAACGATTCAGCGATAAACTCAGCATCAAAATCGGCGATAAGGATAAACTGGTTGAAGGCAATCAGCAGTACCAAATCCGCTACCGAGTGAAAAATGCATTGATTTTTACGGACAGCCTGACGCAACTGTACTGGAATGTAAAACCTTCGGAATGGAACACGGTTTTCAAATCGGTAAACTTTACCATTCACGCTCCGGATGGCGCTGTACTTTCACCGGAAAACTGTTTTGTATATTCTGGTAATAACGGAAATACGGAACCTTCCGAAGAGTTTGATTACGATTATTCCGGAACTGGTTTTTCGGCAAAATCAAAAGAAAATTTCAATTCTTATCAGGGACAAAGCGTAACAGTTTTGGTAAAATTGCCGAAAGCATTCATTACGGAAACAGATTTCACGCCGCCGTTTTGGAAACGCTACGATTGGTTAGGCATTCTGGGATTGATTTTAATTGCCATATTCGGTTATGTAAAACTGAAATTGCTGATGAACAAAGTCATTCCCGTTACAAGTTATTATCCGCCGGAAAATATGGACCCGGCAATGGCAGGCGTGCTGATTGACAATACCGCTGATTTCAGGGACATTACTTGTCTGTTGCCGTATTGGGCAACGAAAGGCATTATCCGAATGGAAGAAATTCCAAAAGGCGAACGTGCTTTGAATGACAATTTGAAATTGATAAAATTGAAGGAATTGCCCGAAGATTCCGCAGGTTACGAATTTAATTTGTTCAGTAAAATATTCACCGGAAAAGAGGAGGTTTTGACAAGCAATCTTCGCGGAATTTACGGAGAACCATTGCAATTGCTCAATAATAAATCCAAAGAATTTTATACCCATAAAAATTCAGGATTGAAACTGTTCATTATGATATTATCGTGGATATGGACGGCTTTCAGCATTACGGCTTTACCGTTTTTCGTAAAAGATTTTGTAGATATCGAATCGGTACAATTCATCCTGTTGCTCATTGCTAATTTTATTTTTTTCTTATTTATTTTCCCGGTTTTGTTTGCTTATATCTCCAATAAACTTGTGGCAAAAAACCAAAAGGGAAAAGCGGTAATGCCCGAACTTTTAGGCTTTTACCAATTCATCAAAAAGGCGGAAACCAACCGCCTCAAAATCCTGCTGCAAGAAGACCCGCTTTATTTTGAAAAAACAATGCCTTATGCGGTCGCTTTCAATTTGCTGAAAGAATGGACAGGAAAATTTGAAGGTTTATTATCCAAATCGCCGGAATGGTACAGCAGCAGTTCGGGAACACGCTTCACGATGAACACTTTCGCCCATTCGTTCAGCAGCAGTATGCAAACCGCAAGCAGAACAATGGTTACATCGCCGTCGAGCGGAAGCAGTTCTTCGCACAGTGGCGGCGGTTCTTCAGGTGGCGGTGCCGGAAGCGGTGGCGGCGGAAGCTGGTGATGTGAATTTTCCGAAGTATAAAAAATATCAATTTAAAAATTCAGAAAAAATGAAAAAAACGGTTTTAATCATTCTCATCATTATTGCTTTGGTGCTTTCGGCATTAAGTTATTTTCATATCCTGAACGGCATCCGGCTCTTTGTTGCTGTAATGGTCTTGATACCGCTTTTGGCTGTTATTTTTTTATGGCGCATCGGCAAAGGCGGATTCAATAAAGGCATTCCTGCCGTTGCTACTATTATAAAATGCGATGCTGCAAATTTTACATTGTCAGGCGGAGAAAGAAGTAAAAGTTTTGTGTTGAAAATGGAGGTGAGCATTACCAACGATAACGGCGAAACCTGGAAAATAAAAATGATGGAACACGTACCGGATTTTCAGGCGGCGAAATTTCAGCCGGGATTCAAATTCAAAGTGGTATATAATGAAAGAGACCGGAGCAAAGTAAAAGCTTCCCGAAGTGTTATCGACAGGAATACTATTGAGACTGTTATTTAACAAGAAAATCGAATCAAAATGAAAACAGCAATTACATTAATCCTGGTATTCATCGGATTACACAGTGAGGCTCAGCTTACATTCAACAGTATGAACGGAATTGAAATGGATATGGATCTTACGAAAATTGAAAAACTGACCGGAAAGAAAATCAGCGTAAAAGATGATTGGGCACCCGTTTCCGTCAAAATTAAAGGTGCGGAAGTGAAGATTACTTTTCACACTTTAACGGACAAAAACGCTCTCGTTTACCAAATGAACAGCACATCGCCTCAACTGAAAACAGCCGAAGGAATCGGTATCGGAAGCAGTTTGCAGGATATTCTGAATGCCTATTCCAATTCCGGTTATGTAGTAATTAAAAACAGAAATTTTTTAGATGAAGGCGAAGAAAAATCCGACCAACTGGTCTATCTCCATTCCAAACGTCCCGATGGTAACGGCTACTACAACTACCTCTGCTTTCGCATGATGAAAGGTAAAGTGGCAAAAATAATTGTCGGAAGAACGGAAGATTGGTCATAAAATCATTCACTTAAAAACCAATTCAAAATGAAAAGTACACTATTAATGCTCACTTTGCTTTTCTTCGGAATAGCATTCCCGAATGCACAAATCAAAAAGAAAAATTCAAAACAAAAATTAGAAATTTTCACATACAACAGCGAAATGTGCAGCGGTAACAAAGGATATTACAATCCGCAAAAATATTCCCGCAAGCAAATTGAAGGTGCTTATCGTTTGTTTCCCGGTTTCAACAGTTTTTCATTTTTCGGACCTCACGCTTTTTCTCTTGAAGTATTGGAAGATATACGTAAAAATCAAAAGAAATACACATCGGATTTGGAAAAAGATTACCGTGAAAGTCTGAACAGGTTTCAAAAAATAACGAGTGTTCCGAACACACCGTTTTGGCAAAAATTGCAGAAGGCAACCGGAAAATATATCCGGGAACAATATGAGTTTCAATTATTTCGGATACAAGCATATAAAAATCCGGACTTGCTGAAACAACGCGCTGCTCCTGCTGCCTGTCAAAAATACGCAGATGCCATTACCACCAAAGATGAAAAGAAAAAACTCGCCGTCTGGAAAGAACTGGCAATCGAGCAAAGCGGTTCCAATGCCGATCCGCAAAGAATATTAAATGAGTTTGAAGCACGAAGCCAATCTCCCGATAAAGAGGATTATGCTTTTTTGGATTTATTCGGCTTCGGATATTGCAATTGCGTCAATAGGACAAATTATAATGAAGAAACAGAAATCAACGACAGCAATTATGATGCGTTCGATAAACTCTTTGAAAAGGTAGAACCCGGCGATTGTGATGAACCCTAAAATTATTTTAAAATGAAAAAATTCATCCTGCTTTCCGCCTTTCTTTTCGCTTGTATTCTGGTATCGGCGCAAGGTTTTGTGGTTAAAAATTTCACTGCCGATTTTTACCTGAATGCAGAAGGATATTTTGATGTGGTCGAAAATTATGATGTAGAATTTTTGCAGCCAAAGCACGGAATTTTCCGGGAAATCCTCACGGATTATACTTTGCAGAATGCCGATGGTAAACCAGAAAAACGCCACTTGGTCGTTGAAAATATTGAAGTGCCCGGCAATCATTTTGAAATTTCCTCAAAATTAGAACAAAGGTTTAACGATAAAATCGAAATTAAAATCGGTGATAAGGACGAGTTTGTAAACGGTTTGCAGCATTATGAAATCAAATACAGGGTTTATAACGCTCTCCTGTTTGAAAATGATATGGTGCAATTCTATTGGAATATCAAACCCAACGGATGGCAGGCTATTTTTCAGCAAATCAGTTTTAATATTCATACACCGGAAGGCGCGGTATTGTCGCCCGAAAATTGTTTCGTTTATGCCGGAAATACAGGAAATACAACCATTTCCGCTGATTTTGAATATCAATATTCCAATGGAATTTTTTCGGCAAAAAGCCCTCAGTATTTCTTTTCCACTCCCGGACAGGATGTAACGGTCTTGGTAAAATTGCCGAAAAATCTCATCAGGGAAAATTTCATCACTGTTCCGCTTTGGCAAAAATACGGCTGGTTGGGAATTCTGGCTTTATTACTCTTTATTTTCTGGCTCGTCTGGCTGAAATACGGTAAAGACGAGAAAGCAATTGCCTTTACTTCTTATTATCCGCCTAGAGGCATAGACCCTGCAATGGCAGGTTACCTGATCAATGATAAAGATGATGCTTCCGACCTCATTGCGCTCATTCCGCACTGGGCTTCACAGGGATTTATTGAAATCGAGGAAATCCCGAAAAGCGGAATATTCGGTAAAGCGGATATGAAGCTGACGAAACTTGAAACGCCGCCCGTTACTATTCCCGAATACGAACAGAAAATGTTCAGCGGTTTGTTCAATATTTGGGGCGATTCGGTTTTGATAAGTAGCCTTACCAATTCATTTTACGTGGTAATGAACCAATCAAAAAAAGCGCTGAAAGAACACGCTCAAAAATATTACGAAGCTCAATCCAATAAGGTGATGAAAATAACGATGGGCATTGCGATTGCGCTGGGCGTTATACTTTGTCCAATTTTACTTTTCACTTTCGGAATTGTGGCGGCGATATCGGCTACTGTTACCTGCGTATTCATCGCATTTATGAGCTTTTTCCTGCAAAAGAAAAACCGGAAAGGAAATGAAATTTATTCAGAACTGAAAGGCTTTAAACAATTCATCAAATTGGCAGAAGTGGACCGCATCAAAGCCTTAATCGAACAAGATCCGAATTATTTTGAAAAAACGATGAGTTATGCTTTAGCGTTCGGACTGCTGGATCAATGGGCAAGAAAATTTGATGCACTTGATATTGCACCACCCAACTGGTACCACAGCAGCGGAACACGGATGACAGGAATGTACGCTTCTTCAAAATCATTTTCGCACAATATTTCTTCCGCGCAATCTGCAATGGTCAGTTCGCCATCGAGCAGCAGTTCTTCGGGCGGTGGTTCATCGGGTGGCGGTTTTGGCGGAGGTGGTGGTGGAAGCTGGTAACACTCCTCCCCTATTTATGGGATTGAATCCTTTACTCTTACTGAATATTTTTGCTCCCTAATAAATATCTAAAAAAACATTTTTTATTAAAAAATTGACAATTCAAGAATTCAAATATACCACTCGTGAATTTTCATATTAGAATATAGAAAAAAATATCAAATTTTACATATCATAATCATTCATAAATCAGATATTATAATTCAATTCAATAATTTTAAAAGTAACCTTATGAAAAAACTAATTGTACCAATCGTTTTTATTCCTTTAGGAGTTATCTTCTGCAACGCACAGCAGTCGATAAACGCTTCGGGAGGAAATAGTAGCGGAAGCGGCGGAAGCTCTTCCTACACAATCGGGCAGATTGATTATTCGTCAAAAGGATCTCCGGTTCAGATAACGGAAGGTGTTCAGCAGCCTTATGAAATTGTAAGTCTTGCTGTTTCGGAAATTTCCGACGAAAAAAATATTTCTCTTTACCCGAACCCCGTAAAAGATGTTCTTTTTGTGGATTTCAATGAAGAGAAATATGCGAATGCGCAATACATACTTTTTGATTCACAGGGAAGAACCCTTAAAAAAGGAATTTTTACGCAAAAGAAAACAGAACTGGATTTCAGCACATTACCGCAATCGGTGTACATTATTCAGATTTTTCAGGACAGTAAAAACATTAAAACATTTAAAATCATCAAAAAATAATAATTATGAAAAAGTTAATACTTTTAGCCGGACTACTTTTCAGTACAATGGTTTTCTCACAGGCACCGGAACAGATGAGCTATCAGACAGTGATACGAAATACTTCAGGACAACTGATCCAAAATCAGAATGTAGCAGTGAAAGTGAGTATTCTTAAAGACTCGCCTTCTGGAACGGTAGTATATTCCGAAAGATTAACGGGAACAACCAATGCAAACGGACTTTTGAGCACAGCCATAGGAAGCGGAACGGTAATTTCAGGCACTTTCAGCACTATTAATTGGGCTTCAGGAAATTATTACTTGAAAACAGAAACCGATCCTGATGGAGGAACCAGTTATACCATTTCCGGGACAAGCCAGCTGCTGAGCGTTCCGTATGCAATGTATGCGAAAACAGCAGGAAGCGGAAGCGGATTTTCGCTGCCATATTCCGGTACGTTGAATAATTCTTCTCCTTTATTTTCTCTTACCAATACAGGAAGTGGAAAAGGCGTACTTAGCAATACAGGTTCAGGTTTTGCTGTTCACGGAATTACAACAGAAATAACTTCCGCAGGAATTGTAGGGAACAATAATGGAGGCGGAGAAGCTATTGTAGGAAGAAATACAAGTGATATTGCAGGGGCGGTAGTCGGACGGAATGATGGTGGAGGTTATGGCGTGAAAGGATTTATTGCAGGAAATACTTCAGGAACCGCCATCGGTGTATTAGGACAGATAGGAAACTCAGGCAGCAAAGGAAAAGCCGGAAGATTTGAAAATATAAACGCAACCAATCTTTCCAATACATTTGAAGTTGAAACCAACGGAAATGGAAATATCCCGGACAATAAACAAGGAAATGCATCGTCTTTTTTAGTAAATAATACAAACAGTGTAGCAGCTGCTGTACGAGGAGAAGTCAAAACAATTTTTGGAAACTTCGGTGCAGCAGGAATTTTTGGTGTTTCTTCAGGAACAGGAGGTTACGGCGGTTTATTTCATTCTTCAAATCCTGAGGGTAACGGAGCTGCTTTGGTTGCTGTAACAGACGGAAATGGAAATGCAATTACTGCCAACGCCGGTAAAAACGGAAATGCTATAGAATCTACTGTGGACGGAACAGGAAGCGCAGTTTATGGATGGGTGCCGAGCTTTAGCACTGGAAAAGCAGCACGTTTTCAAAATTTTAATGCAGATAACACTAATGACGTAATGACAGTAAAAACAGTTGGAAAAGGAATTGCAGGGAATTTTATGGTAGATAATACACAAGCTATTTCTGCTGCTGTAAAAGGAGAAGTAAATTCTATTTTCGCCAATTTCGGAACTGCAGGAGTTTACGGGCTTTCTTCAGGAACAGGCGGCTATGGCGGACTTTTCTACCAAAGCAATGAATCCGGAAACGGTCCTGCTTTGCTTGCTATAACCAAAGGAAACGGAAACGGAATAACCACAAACGCAGGAAAAAATGGAAATGGAATAGAATCTACTGTAGACGGAACAGGAAGTGCAATTTCTGCATGGACACCTAATTTTAGTAACGGTAGAGCTGCAATATTTTCAAATTACAATACAAGCAATACAAATCCTGTGCTTACCGTTGAAAATCGCAATACTACTGGGAACATTGCCCTTTTTAAATCAGGAACTGCAAATGTAGCCCGTATCAATTCCGCGGGAAAAGGCTTTTTCAACGGAGGAACGCAAAACAGCGGAGCCGATATTGCCGAAGCTTTCGATGTGGAAGGAAATCCTGAACATTACGAACCGGGCGACATCCTTGTAATTTCTACAAAAACCGACCGTTCTGTAGAGAAATCTTCTAAGTCCTACTCTACTTTGGTTGCAGGTGTTTATGCCACAAAACCCGGTGTTCTTTTAACTGAGGAAAACATCGACAGCGATCTGGAAGGTAAAGTTCCGATGGGTGTTATCGGCGTTATTCCCACCAAAGTATGTATTGAAGGCGGAACAATCAAAAGAGGTGATCTTCTTGTTACTTCTTCGATCTCAGGTGTTGCAATGAAAGCTGACCTAGGCAAAGTAAAGGTGGGACAGGTCTTAGGAAAAGCGCTTCAGGATTTCAATGAAAACGGAATCGGAAAAATAAATGTATTAGTAAGTATTAAATAATTAAAGAACAAACCAATGAAAAATATATACATCGCATTGATACTCCTTTCCGGAACAGGAATGGTATATGCACAACAGAATAAAATCGCAGAAAATAAACAGGAAACAAAAGAAAATTCTAAATATCAGAATGAAGACAACAATACACTTCCCTCTGAAATAGGATTAAAAAAAGAGGCGGCTTCCAAAACAGAATCGGTTCCACAAGGAAATCTTATCCCGGGAACTTCTGATATTGAAAAAATAAAATCAACTATTCCGGGAAGAAAACAAAACCAACCTCAATCATCCGTTACAAAAAAAACATTGAACGGACTGCCCAATACAGCAACATTAGAGGAAATAAAAAAAACAATATCCAATCAGGAATATTAGATTATAACAGATTACGTAAATTAAATTTAATAAAAGGCAGCTGAAAAACATCAGTTGCTTTTTTCTTTTCATTTTCCTAAATCTGCCTCCCCTATTTATGGGATTGCGCCGCTTTATTAACCCTGCTAATTTTACAACATATTTAAAAAATTAAAACGATGAACATCAAGATCAGAAACGGAATACAGGTAGAAGCAGCCGGTGGATTACTCGTAGAACAGGGCGTGGCTGCAATACGATTCGGGACCTTTGGTTCGTGAAGGAAATCTCATTAACCTGGGAGAAAAAATACACATTCATCTCATTATCCACGGATGGAAAGGAATGAACGAAGCTATCAGCATCGGCGCATCCGAAAAAATCACGACCGATGAAGGACAGTGCTTTCTCAACAAAGGCGATTTGTTTCAACGTTACGATGTGCTTCCGCTCAAAGCCGTCGAAAAAATTTCACTTTCCGCAGTTATTGACAATATCGACAGATTGGTTGATTTCTTCCGTGTGGATTTCAGGATCTGGAGCAAAATGTATCCTGAGCAGGAAATTAACGGGTATTATCAGTTTTATATTTAATCAATTAAATTTAAAAAAATGAAAACAATTATCAAAATAAAAACAATCCTATCAGTCGCATTGATGATAGGTTTAACATTAATGAGTTCCTGCTCCAAAGATCGGGACGACGAGCCAACGCCAACAGAAAAACAAGCCGATGTATATGTGGCAGGCTATGAGTATAACGGAACACTCGATGTAGCCAAAGTATGGAAAAACGGCACGGAGCTTTACAAACTGAACGATGGAACAGATGCCTATGCAAACTCCCTGTTCATTTCCGGCAGCGATGTATATGTAGCCGGCGAAGAGTATTACGAAACAAAAAACTTTGCCAAAGTATGGAAAAACGGATCGGAACTTTACAAACTGAGTGACGGTGCACAAAGAGCCTATGCAAACTCCCTGTTCATTTCGGGCAGCGATGTATATGTAGCCGGCGAAGAGCTTAACGGAACAAATTACATTGCCAAAGTATGGAAAAACGGAGTTGCTACCCCATTAACCAATGGTGTAAATACCGCAGGTGCTTTTACTGTTTTTGTTTCGGGTAGTGACGTTTATGTAGGCGGTTGGGAAAATATAGACGGTGTTGAGCGAGGTAAAATATGGAAAAACGGAAAGTTGTATTTTACCTTTCCTAAAAACACGATTGGTAATGTCCATGCTATTTACGTACAAGGTACGGATGTGTACGCTGCAGGCGACAACCAATATTGGATAAATCCTCCTGCTGCAGTGCCTACGGTTGTTAAAATACTGGAATCAGGTACACATATAAATTCCCTGTTCGTTTCGGGCAGTGATGTGTATGCGGCAGGTTATGAGTGGAACGGTTCAAAAGATATTGCCAAAGTATGGAAAAACGGCACAGCGACTAAGCTAAGCGATGAGGATAGCGAGGCAAGCTCCGTATTCGTATGGAACAACAAGGTTTTTGTAGCAGGCTATGAAGGCAGTCCTGTTGTGTGGGAAGACGGCAAACCTACAAAGCTCGCAGATAAGGGAGATGCCTATTCCGTTTTTGTGGTGGAAAGAAAATAGTTAGTACAAAAAATCTGTATTTAATCCATAAAAAAGTAAAAGATATGAAAACAACAATCAACAGCTTTATCGCAATAGCACTGCTATTCCTGAGTTCCTGCGATTTCAAGGTCAGCACCAATTCGGGCAGCAAAACTGCGGACAACCTGAACACCGTTTCGGAAAGTGCGCAAAAAATCCGCAACGGAATCACTTCTGACGGTTCGGGCGGACTGAAAGTAGAAAGTGCTTTTCTGATGAAAGACGACGGCGAGCTCATTACAGACGACAATACCGCGAAAGCCGGCGAACGTTTTAAACTGATTTTAAAACTTTCGGGTTGGCAGGCAGAAAACGGAAAAGTACAAATCGGTGCCGGCGAAAGATTGCGCAACAGCAATCAGGCGGTAATGTTGCAGGAAGACGATTTGTTTGCCAATGCAGGCGCGGTTTCAGCAGAAGATGCAGAGGTGATTACCCTCATTATGGAAGTGCTGAACACCGAAACCATTTACGATTTTTATGAAACCGATTTTAAAGTCTGGAATAAAAATGCAGAACAAATGGTGAGAGGAAGCTATCGGTTTAAGCTTAAAAAATAAAACTAAAAATGATGATTACCATTTCAGAATATTTCAGTGGAAATACCGATAAAAAAAGCCCTTTCGCAATACAGGAAATACGCGGCGCTGTTCCTGTTGCTGTTGGCTGCCGTGTGGAAATTTGTATTTTTTGTTCAGCTGGCATTTTCGGTTTTGGCGCTAACGAACCTGATTTTACCAATCCTTCCATAAAAATTTTGGAAACAGGAATTGAATATCTCGGCAGTAGTGATATGAATGCCGGAGCTCCTTTTGCATCAAATGGAAAGCGTGTATTTGCTACTCTGACAGGAAAAGTTTTGGCTTGTCAAATCAGTTTTCGTCCCGGAAATAATTACAGATATCAGGAAACCAACTTGCTCATCGAACCCGAAAATTCATAAATTTAGAACATCTAAAAATATCAGAAATGAAGGCAAAAACAATAATTCCCGGAATTCTGTTGGTTGGTTTGCTGTTCGGTGTTTCCTGCCAGAACGGAACGAAAAACACGGATAAAGTTTCGGACACAATTGCTGCGATACAAGACAGCGCACAATTGCCGGTAAACGAAATTGTTGAAAAAATAATTCCGTTTCCCAAAAACGTAGAGATCCTTTTGCCGATGCAATACCGGAAAGAAAGTACAGGCTATCCCGTAAATGTAAAGGACAAAGATTGGTACGAGATCTACAAAGATCCGAAAACCAAAAATTGGATGATTGGAAAAGCGGATTTAAAAATCAGTTATGGTTTCGATGAATGTGCGGGTGTGGATGTGATGATGATTAAATCTAAACACAAAGAAACGGTCTTGTTTCTCACAGCATTTGAAGGATTGTCCGAAAATCCCGAAACCATTTTGGAAAATAAGCCTCTGATTCCCGGAAATTCTGTAAATTTTAAAATGAAGGATAAAAATTATTCTTTATCAGTTTCCGGAACAGATGATGATGGCAGCGCTCTTTCAGAAAGTGATTTCCCCGAAGATTCGGAAGGCAACATTTATTTTGGTGCAAAAAACTTCAAACTGTCTTTCAGTTCGGATAATGCAAAAAGCTATTCCATTGCCGAAGTGGAAGAAATGCGCGATGTGAATCCCAAAATAATCTGGGCAGGAGATCTGAACGGCGACGGTTTGCCTGATATGATCCTGAATCTGAGCGAAGATTACGAAAGCCGTCATCTGTACTTTTTCCTTTCCGATAAAAACGACAAAGAACATCCGTTGAAAAAAGCAGGCGATGGAATAGTAGTATTCGATTGCTAAAAAAATAAAACCAATGAAAACAATTACATTTTATTTCAACATCATCGTAAGCGCATTATTGATGATCAGCTGCGGACAATCCAAAGCAGAAGCTGTACATCAGTCGACCGAAAACACGGAAAATTCCATTGTTTCCGAAAAACCTGCAACAGACAGCATTGCCATTATGCAGGCTTTTGAAAAGCTGAAAACCGACAAGAAATTCCTGAAAGATCTGGCATTGGAAAATGAAAAAATTTTCAGCTGGAATGATAATATGGTAAAAATAACTTCCGGCGATCTGGACAACGACGGAACAGCCGACGCTTTGTTCTTTTTTTCAGTAGAAGGACGCGGTGGCGGAAATAATTACGATATGCACTATGCTGTTTTTCTGAACAAAAATAATCAATATCAGTATCAAAATCAGTTTGATGCGAATGCCGGTTCGCCCGAACTTTTCTATGGATTCAAAAAAATTGAGAACGGGATTATTAAAGGAGCTATTCTGCACAATAACGATGATGCGTACGAAGTTCCGGTGGAATTTATTTACAAAAACCAATCGCTCGTCAATACGTTTACGGCATTGCACAAAACGGAAACCGCAGAAAGGGAATACATATCGGCAAGCGAGATCCTGACACCTGAAAATGCTTCTGTTCCGCTGACTGCAACACTCAAAGAATATCAAAAACTTTTAGGAAACGGAAAAATAGCAGAACCCAAAGGATCAATAGATTGCGGAACTTATTTCGATGAAGGCGAATACAACGAATTGCAATATCCCAATCTGATCTTTGAATTGAGCGACAAGAAAAAAGCAGCTTTCCAAACACTCATATTTAAAAATAGTAATTTTAAACTGCAAACCGATAAAGGAACAATCACCAAAAAAACAACCTTAAAAGAACTGCAAAATATTCTGTACAAAAGCGACAGCTGGTGGACTTTTGAAGAAGAAGACGGCGGCAAAACTTTGGCTGCTCCTGATGGTGAAGAATCGGATAATCAGCTGAAATTTCATTTCGATAAAGCCGGAAATATCGTTAGCGTAACTTTATTTATTCCTTGCTAAATTCAAAATATTTTTTAAAAACAAACCATTATGAAAAATCTAAAACAAACCGTAAAGCTATCGTTCATTTTGATGTTCGGTTTCGCATTGTTCATCGGATGTAAAAATGAAAGCAAAGCTCCGGAAGTTCAGGAAGCTCAAACTCCTGAAATTTCCGAATCTTCCGCCGAAGCCGTTATTCCGCTTTCCGATATGGAATTTGATATGGAAAAATTCGGGCAAAAAGGAATGGTAAGCGATCAGCCGCTTTTCAGTTCGGATTTGAAGAAATGGCAAATCAACAAAATAGACGAATATTTTCAGGATAGCAAAAACAATCCTTCCGACAATTCCGATATCAATTATTATCTGCTGAAAGAAATGTACAACAGCAAAGAAGGTAGAATTCTGCTCATCAGCCGAACTTCCGAAATGGAAGCTATTGCCTGGCTGGCAACGTATGATATGCAGAACGATTTAATAGATTCCAAAAGAGTGTATTACGACGAATGGGCGGAAAGCGCGATGAATATTATGTCCATAATCAAAAACAACACCATCACCGTTTCGGAATACGAAATGGATTTGGGAACAGGAAAAGAAACCACCACTACAAAAGTTTTCCAAATTGGAAGCGATTTAAAATTCAAAGAAGTTCAGCCTTGAAAAATAAATGATAATGAAAAAAATAAAAATTTTCAGATTAGATGTTTTCTTCTGGATACTGATAGCAGCACTGGGAGCTTGCTGGCATTTCCTTGAAAATAAAGAAATGTGGATGACTTTATTTTTGCTCGCCGTCGGATTTTACTTGGTTTTGTCATTTATTATCAGAGCTGTTTTTCTTCAAAGTCAAAAAGAAAACCAACGGGTAACGCAATTATCAGACATCAAGAAAAAACAATTTGACACCAGCACTTGGTACAGTGCGAGAGGAGTCATTATCAATTTCAATCCTTTGGGAAAAGTAATGGACAACGGAAAAGAAGCAGGTAGGCTTTTCGCTTTTATGGTGCAATTGGAAGGCGATGACAACAGTCGTTGGCGAACCTTGATTAAAGACAAAATCATTCCCGAAAGTCATTTAAAATCATTTGGGAAATATACCGAAACAATGGTGCTGTACAATCCCGAAAATAAATACGAAGCCGTTTTTGAAAACGAAAACTGGCATTATGAAACGCCCAAGTAAAACTTTTCAAACAAGGAAGGATGTATATAAGGCGTTCCATCCGACCAATAAAAAAAATGAAAAATATACGGATGAAATAAAAAATTAAAATCGTTATGGCTACAACCGATAAATTTAAAATGCTGTCGTACGGACAAAAATTCAGAATAAAAAAAGCGGATGTCGTATTCTTATTGCTTCTTGCATCGGCTGGCGGAATGTATTATTATACCGAAAAATATTTTTTTCTGGTTTTAACAATCGCCTTAGGAATATTGTATCTTCCAATTTTAATTATTAAACTATTGTTCCATTGGGGAAGAACAAAAGAAATGACAATGGAACAGGCATTGAGAAAAGTAAAGCATTACGATACTTCTGATTGGAGAAAATCGAAAGCAATGATTACTCAAATTATTCCTGGCGACATCATCACAGAAAATGGAAAGGCGGTAGCTAAAATGACTGCATTTACAGTGCGGTTAGAAAATTATGGAGATAATCCTATGGTAAATGAAGCACGAATATTTGATGTAATAATGCCCATAGCTCATTTTCAATCATTTGGTATCAATACTAGGGTAGATGTCTTAGTTAAACCGACCAGATTTACGGCAATTTTTGACCCCGAAAACGAAAACTGGCATTACGAAAAGAAAAATTAAAAAGCGATGAAAACACATTTTACATACTGCATTTTTTTGAGCATTTTCCTGTTGCTGATGACTTCCGGAAATGCGTTCAGCCAAATCAATCTGAATGAAATGAACGGCATTAATTTAGACTATACCATTAAGCAGACAGAGAAAAAAATAAAGCAGAATTTAAAGCTTGAAAAAACGAAAGACGGTTTTGGCGGATATAATTTGCAGACTTCCATTGTGTACAAAGGTGTTGCCTGTCAACTGATTTTTGGCTCGCTCGAAGAGGAGGATGATTTGAAATTTTACAATCTGGATAGAATTTCCACCCATTCCGAAAAAGCAAAAACAGATTTAGGAATCCGTATCGGCAGCACGGTGAAAGAAGTTCAAAACGCTTATAAAATCTACGAAAACAAGCAATATTTTTCTATTCAGCAAGGTCCGGAAACACTCGACCCTGAAGATACGACTGTTGAATATTATCTCATTTACACTTCAGAAAGCGGACATCTTTTGAGATTTAGTTTTACAAAAAATATCGTCAGCGAAATAGAAATTGCAAGTGTGGATTCGCTTTAAATTTTAATTAAAAACAAATACTATGGACAATTTAGAAACACGCATTATTGATTTGGAAAATCAGGTAAAGCGGCTCACAATGTTGGTGGACAGAATATACAGCTATACGCATCTTGGCATTCGCAAACCATCACTTGATAACGATGAAGTGCTTACAGGAAATGACCCGATTAATACAGATTCGCAATTACAACAGCTCATTCAAAACCGTGATATAATCGGTGCTGCAAAACGATATGCAGATTTAACGGGAGCTGGACTTTTAGACGCCAAACAAGCCGTACAGAAAGCGATGGGGTAAAACTGAAAAATTAAAACTGAAAACTATGAGCACAAGAAGAACTTTCATTAAACAAACCGCCATTGCAGCAGCAGGATTGGCAATCGGAATACCGGTTTTTGGGAAAGCGCAGACTTTTTCCAAAACCAGAGTCATCATTATTGGTGCAGGATTTTCCGGACTCGCAGCGGCGTATCGTCTGCATCAGAAAAATGTGGACTTTATCATTCTTGAAAGCAGAAACCGAATAGGAGGTCGTGTTTTCTCGCATCAAATTACCGATGATCTGGTTATTGAATTAGGCGGAGAATGGGTGGGAAATTCCCATACACGCATTCAGGAATTGTGCAAAGAATTTCAGTTGGAATTGCAGAACAATCAGTTTGATACCCATCTGATTTACAAAGGCGGATATGCACCTGCAGGAAAATGGGATTATTCCGAAAAATGGAAAACGAAATTTCAATCACTTTTGGAAAATTTTCATACCCTTTCCGAAGCCGAACAGATTGCTTTAGACAAAACCGACTGGTGGCGTTATCTTGTGCAGAACGGTTGCGAAGGAAAAGATCTGGAGATTCGCGAACTGTTGGACAGTACCGATTTTGGCGAAAGCATCCGTCACGTTTCCGCATTCTCAGCACTTTCGGAATACGCAGAAAGCAGTCCGAAAAATGAAATGGATTTGAAGATAAAAGGCGGCAATGCGATGCTTGCACAAAAATTCGCCGAAAAAATCGGGAAGGAAAAAATATTGCTGAAACACAGCGTGACCAAAATCGAACAAAACGATAAAGTAAAAGTGCATTGCGACAACGGAAAAGTTTTTGAAGCCGACCACATCATCTGCACTGTTCCGACTTTCGCTGTTTCCAAGATTGACTGGCACCCTGCATTACCGCCCGAAAAAACCGAAGCGCTGAATGAGTTGCAATATGCGAGGATTAATAAACACGCGTTGGTGTTTAACGAACGTTTCTGGAAAGACGAAAGTTTTGATATGATTACCGATGAGCTGCCGCATTATTTTTATCACGCTACTAAAAATCAAAAATCAGGAAAAGGCGTTTTGATTTCGTACAGCATCGGCGACAAATCTGCCGTCATCGCCAATCAATCCAATGAAAGAAATGCACAAATGGTAATGCAGACTTTGGAACCTCATTTCGGAAAGCTGCAACATTTGCTGCACAAGCAAGCAAATTATTATTGGGGGCAAGATGAAATTTCAAAAGGCGCTTATGCAATGTACGGAAAAGGACAATGGTTTCAGGTTCGTCCCATTTTGCAAAAACCTTTTTTGAAAACTCATTTTGCAGGAGAGCATTTAGCGGATTGGCAAGGATTTATGGAAGGTGCTATCAATACAGGCGAAGATGCGGCTGATGCGGTTTTGGGCTGATTGTTTGACCAAATAAAATTAAAAATGAAACGGAATTTATTAATTACAATTATCCTGATGCTGATTTTCACAATATCAGTTTCAGCACAAATCAAACCCGAAAAATTCAACCTTTTTATCGGGCAAATGGAAATTATCGACAGTTCCGGTCCCGGATTGAAATCGGAATCGGGCGATATTTTATTGGAACTGAAAGACGATGAAAATCCCGATTTTGAAACTTTGATGATTTTAAGAAATACCAAAGGCAAGCTGACAAAAATTACCGAAAACAGTGGTCTGCTTGTGGCAAGGGAGCTATTGGGGATTTCCGGTGGCAACTATCCTGAACTTTCCGGAAATACACTTTCCATTGACTATTCGTTGGGAAGCGGCAGTGCTTTGTCTGATATTTCCATTGCTTTTGAAAGAGATAAAAACGGAGATTACGTATTCAAGGAATATACTTCTGTTACGAGAAATTACGGAAAGGAAGATGTTTCCGCCCGCAAAAAAATAAAGGCTGCGCAAACCGGAAAGATCCTTTTTTCGGAAGCATTTTCGGAAGATTTAATTCTTAAAAAAGAAAAATCAGCCAATACCAAAACTGGCAAAAATGATTTTCAATACGAGCCTGCTATTTCCAAAATAAGCGGAACTCTGGTGGAAAAAATATTTTACGGCGCTCCCAATTATGGCGAAACTCCTGAAAAAGACGAGAAAGTAAAGGTTTTGATTTTAAAAACTGATTATCCTATAAATGTCTTGGCGCAACCCGACCAAGATCCAGAAATTGCGGATAAAACCGTTCGCGGAATTACCGAAATTCAGGTCTATTCCACCGATAAAAAATGGGATTTGAAAAAATTGAAAAACAAAAAAGTAACGTTGCAAGGGCTTTTTCAAACCGGAAGAACAAGCGGGCAATTTACCGAAGTAGTGCTGCTGGTAGTACCTTGAAAAAAAACTCACGATTATCATCCAAACCTATATGAATCAAACCCGTCCATTTCCATAACCTACATAAAAAAGACCTACCTGCAAAAAAACATTTTGTATCTTTGTCAAAGCACAAAAAAAGGGAATCTTCACTACTTTGCAACGCTTTTAATTTGTTTCATTTATGTTGTCTAACGAACGAATAGAAGCCTAAAAACGGTTTATTTAAAGGCTTTTCTGAAAGTTATTTTAAACTCTGAAAGGGTTCTTTTTCCATTTAATGATGATTTACTCATTGAGTTTCATTTTCACAATCCTGTTTTTTCCGGCGAGAACTACTGTATTTTCATCAATCCATTCGCAGGCATAGAGATTTTTTTCATCGGAGATCTTTGTCCACGTTTTCCCGTAATCGGAGGAGAACGAAATGTGCTGATCACCGACTGCCAGAATATCTTTCCCTTTGGATCTCGGACGGAATTTCACGCACGTCATATAGCCCGCATTTTTTCCGGAAGCCTGAATCTGCCACGTTTTTCCGCTATCATTAGTGGTAGCAATATTGTTGATGTTTTCGGATTGTTTGGTATAATCACCGCCGACTGCGATTCCAAAATTTTTATCAAAAAAATCAATAGAATAAATTCCCTGAGTCGGAGTTCCCTGAATGAAAGGAGTTTCGAAGGTCTGCCAGACATAAGGATTATTCCAGTTGAATCTGAAAATTCTGGCTTTTGTTCCGCCGGTTGCAATCCAAACCCAATTTCCTTTCATTGAAATATTGGTGTTACTGGCTGCAAAATGGGCTTCACCTTTATTGTATTTAGGAAAATCAGGGATAATTGTTTTTCCTATATAATTAGGATTTATAATAGATTGAAGAATATGTGGATTTGCAGAACCAGATTCTCTTGGATCACTAATTGCAATTCCTCTTCCGAATTTATCCATAATAAAGGAATCAATGAAAACTGATTTTATGGTATCGGTAAAATCTATTTTATAATTTAGGGTTTTCTTATTAATTCTGAAAAAATATGCCGGACTTTCAATATTTGCAGTATAGAAATATTTCGGATCTTGTGCCAGTGTTCTGAACTGCAAATTCTTTTCGGAAAGTCTCATCTGTTTTTTATCCAAAGTATCTTTCAGATTCACATACCCGAATTTGGAATCTGTTCCTGTATACCACACTTTTCCGTCCCAGATTTGAATGGCTCTAACACTGATATCATCGTTCAATAAAGTTTCAACAGATACTTTTTGCGCAGACAGGAAGGTGCTGCAAAAAATAAGTGATAAATATAGAAATTTTTTCATATTATAAATGTATAGAAAAAACTTTGTCAAAATACAATAACTCTGCTGAAAATTTTGACAAAGTAATAAAAAATTCCCGGACAAAATCCGGGAATATTCATAGTTTATTTGTTCAAAAGAATTATTTCTTTTTTGTGAAAAAATAATACCCGTAGAAAATAACGTGGAAAATCACCATTCCAATAGAGAAATAAATAAGACCTTTATCGTCTGCTTCCACATTATTGTGGTGAAGATAAGCCAGAACCGCAAGAATCACCGTAAGCACAGCTCCTGAAATAGCGGTAATTCTGTACGTTTTATTATCATTTCCTCTTCCGTCCGCATTTCCGAGAACGGAGTTTTTAATTCCGCGGAAAAGGTAAATATCCAGACCAAGCATCATCCACGCCACCAAACGGATCCACGTATCAAACGGTAAAAATGCCATCATTCCGAAACATACCAAAACTCCCAAAACAGGAACCAAAGGAACCAAAGGTGTTTTAAAAGCTCTCGGCGCATTCGGCTGCGCTTTACGCATTACCAAAACACCGATGCATACAAGGATAAACGCGAACAATGTTCCGATACTCGTCATCTCTCCTACCACTCTTCCCGGAACAAACGCCGCGAAAAGACTTACAAAAAGCATAAAGAAAAGATTGGATTTGAAAGGCGTTCTGAATCTGGAATGCACTTCGGAAAAAACCTTAGGCAGCAAACCGTCGTGGCTCATTGAATAGAAAACCCGGCTCTGTCCCATAAGCATTACCAAAATTACAGAAGCATATCCCAATAAAATCGCGATAATAATACTTGTATTTAACCAGGGATAAGCAGGAACTACAGTTCCGTTCACTACACTTCCCATATGTTCGATAGCGATGGCAACCGGCGCTAAATGGTCTCCGCTGCCTCCTGCTGTAAATTGCGTATAATGTACAACGCCAACCATTACATAAGCGAAAATAATATATAAAACCGTACAAATAAGCAGTGATCCCATAATTCCGATCGGCATTGCTTTTTTCGGGTTTTTGGTTTCCTGGGCTGCAGTAGAAACGGCATCGAAACCGATATAGGCAAAGAAGACAATCGCAGCTGCCCGAATAACGCCGCTCCAGCCAAATTCACCGAAATTGCCTGTATTTGCAGGGATAAGCGGTGTCAGATTTTCAGGTTTTACATATTTGAATCCAACCACAATAAAAACAATAACAATCGTAACCTTTAGAATTACGATCAGATTATTCACCCAGGCAGATTCGCTGGTTCCTTTTATCAAAATCAAAGACATCACCACTACAATGAAAACTGCCGGAAGATTGATCAATCCCGCTTCTCCTGCTGAAGTAACATCAAATGGAGTGATCATCAATCGTTCATCGAATGACATTCCGAAATTGTTGAGCAGTTTCCCGAGATATCCCGACCAGCTGGAAGCTACCGTTGCAGCACCAACCGCGTATTCCAGAACAAGATCCCAGCCGATAATCCAGGCTACAAATTCTCCCATTGTCGCGTAGGAATATGTATAAGCACTTCCTGCAACGGGAATCATTGATGCAAATTCCGCATAGCATAATCCGGCAAATGCACATCCGATCGCAGCGATTATAAATGAAATCATAATTCCGGGACCTGCGTGATTGGCAGATGCCATTCCGGTGATTGAAAATAATCCGGCTCCGATAATAGCACCGATTCCCAATGCTACCAATGCACCGGCGGAAAGTGTTTTTTTGAGTCCTTTTTCTGATTCTTCAGCTTCATTGAGTAACTGATCCAGTGGTTTTGTCTTCCAAAGATTTGACATATTATTTTTTTTAAGATACACGAAAATATAAAAATTTTGGAAACTTTAACATTTTTATCTGAATTAATGTAAAAATTAAGGTCTTTTTTGTACTTATTTTAAACAATTTTTCTGAATCATCTTAAAGCAATTAATGAATCAGCAAGATTAAGCGGAAAAATATACCTTAAAAAATTCAAGACGAATTTCCTAAATGGCATTGATACAATAAATTAAACGAATATGCTGCACGGTGGCAGCATATTCTGAAAAATCCGATACTCAAGTTTACATTTGAATAATCATGATTTCATGGTTAGAGCTTTTAGTTTTTCTTTATATTATTAAATTCTCTGTAAAAGTAGAACAATTACTTCAGGAAAGCATCAGTAAAATCACGGATTTTTCAGGGTGATTTCACCCTTTTTTTCATTTTTTATGAAGCTCTTTTTTTTGTCTTCGAACTTTAAAATTGTAAACCTAGTTTCTGTTCAGTTATGAATCGCTTTCAAAATTTTGTATCTTTGGGATACGACACAAAATTAAACCGCACAAATGAAACATTATATTGATGAAGAGCTGTTGCTGATTGAACAGCCTAAAGCCAATAATGGCAAGCTGGAGTTTATCCACGCCAAAAAACAGGAATATTTATACCGCCAAAAAACAGTGGCAACACTTTCTTCACTTCTTAATAAAAACAAACGATGGCGGAACGCTGCACCGAAGTTTTGTAATATACCGGCAATCACAATAATAAATAAGTTTTTTGAAGCCTATAACAATGAAAAATAACATATCCATATTTTACCTTTTAGGGTTTATAAATAATTATTCCCGAGGTTTCTCTTCTGAAAACGGAAAATTTGCAAGCGTTTCCAGCGGACATATTTTTCCGAATGATATTGATAAATACGATAAAGCAGTATGGGAAAAAGACATTGAAAAAATAAAATTTACATTAAGCCATTTCGGATATAATTTACTGACAAAAGAAGAGCTGGAAAAACCGTTGGATTTTAATGTAAATATTGCAAGTAATTTAATAGACGGCAAACCATGAGTATTTGATTGCTTTTTTCATTGGGAAAATTAAAAAATCCCGAATGGATGAAATAAAAATATTTACAACAAATTAAAAATTATAAAACGGAATGACTGAAATTTATAACATAAAGACTTCTATCCTAATCTACTGAAAATATTTCCCAAAAATGAAATTGAAAAAAACGGATATTTTCTACGAAACAGGTTTGAATTTGGACCTTTTAAATCGGATACGGGAAGAATAAAAATTGATATTCATTTTGAAAAAGCATTTAGTGAATTAAGCTTCCAGGAGCAAAAAGAAAAATTCAGTGAATATGCTTTAGCGGCATTAAATACAATTGCAGACAAACTGAAAAAAAAGAAACTTGATTACAATTTTGACCTGATGCTTGAAGACTTTTCCAAAATAATTAATGAATGGAAAAGCCAAGGTTAACAACAGCGTTTTAAAATTTAACGGTTTCACGAAAAAAGGATATTTTAAATACGAATAATTTAGTGATGAAGATAAGTATTGGCATTATAGAAGAAACAGCCCAAAAAGTTATGTTCGATTTTTTGATTGATGACATTCCGTTAGCAGAAATGCTGGGCATCAATAGAATTTCCGATATGCGTTTCTGCGATTTTGATTTGGATATTTTTGAAACCGATAAAGAGCGATTTCCCGACTATGACAGGAAGAAGATAATTCGTCAGAAAATCAATGAGTTTACGGGAATTAATCAGCCTTTCAATCAGTTTGGTTCCGGTAGGTTGGTGCTGTATCGCTGTCATTGTGGTTGCGATTATTGCGGCGTAATTTCCTTTAAAGTTGAAATAAATGAAGATTGTGTGAACTGGACAGATATTCGTTTTGAACTGGATGATGAGATTTCAGATGAAGCGGTTACCGCAATTCCGATTATTCAGTTCGGCAGAAAGCAATATATGGATGTGTTTAAAAATTTTGCAGAAAGATATAATGTTTAAAATAATACCCAAATCATTATGAATTATACAATACAATTGCTGAAAGAAAAACAAGCAAGTCTTGTAGAACAATTACGGCAGGAAAAATCATCTGTCTCCGAAACTTTGCTGCAAAAGAAAAATATTGATAAAGCCATTGCCTGGCTGGAAGATATTGAGAAGCATCATCTCGAACATCCTAAAAATTACAAATGGGTGCAACTTCCGGAGATGCAAAGCGGCTATTCTTCTTTCAGAATTATGAATGATGGCGAAACCGATGCCCGTGAACATTGGATTGAATTTAAACCACCATTCGACGTTACAGCATCAGATTTTTTGCTCATCAAAAAACCCGAATAACATAAAAGATTAATAGAAAAAAATCAAAAATGTCGTATTTGTACAATACCGGAAATAACGGGCTGTTTATTTTTACGGCATTTAAAACTAAAATTTTATAAAACACAATCCCAACGCTAGCGCAAACATCCCGCTTGTGCCTAAAATCTAACTACAACAAAAACAACATATTACCAATTCAAGACTTTTTGTAGTTTAGCATTTTAGAAAAAGAAATTTACAAACAGGGACACGAGCAAGATGCTCGCGCCAGCGGGGGAAATGTATTAAAACTCACAATATGACGAGACGAGAATTTAGAAAAAACTGGAACAATGCAAAGCAATTACACAGCAGTAAAGAATTTGAAAAATCTATCGAAATTTATCAAACTTTAATTCCTGTTGTCGAAAACATAGAAAGTATTTTTTTAAGAGAAAATTATTCCTCTGATGAACACTACGAAAATCAGATGTGTTTTGAAAAAGCACTCTTTTTTAGGGATTTTATTGCCCCACTTTGCGATGGTGGATTTTTTGAAAAAGCATTAGAAATTTCTCAAAAAGCATTATATTATAAAGAAAAAGGAAGTTTAAAATCTTTACTTTATATATTTTACAATACAGGAAATATTCATCTCGGAAATAAAGATTACACAAAGGCAATAGAATGGTATGATAAGGCTTTGTATGAAAATGAAACAAACAGAATTTGGCTTAACGAAAAAGAAAGAGCAGATTACTATACGAATAAAGGTATTGCACTGTATTTCATGGAAAATTATGATGAGGCAGAAAAATGGTTTTTAAACGCAATAAACGTTATACAGAATTATAAAAATTTTGAACCTTTTTATTTTTTAAGCAAAATATACCAATTAAAAAAAGATGAAAAACTGCACAAGAAATACCACAAAATGTTTATAACTCGTAAAACAAAAATGTCAGACAGCGAATTTAAACAACGAACTAAATTTATCCTGTTGAAATTCAATAAAAAACAATCTCGCAGACTTGCAATCCGTGAACATTAAAACCCCTCGCTAGCGCAAGTGTCCCGCTTGTGCCGTAAACAAAAAAACAGTCAAAATAAAACACTATTAAAATGAACAAAAAAATAGTCTTTACTTACCTGAAACTCATATTGCTGGAGCTTGGTATGCTAATATTGGTATTAGCTGTCTTAAATATATTTCGCATCAGGTTTTCACTGTTTGGAAATGCAGTGATAGGTTGCCTTGCAGTTGGATGGCTCATTTGGCGCGGATTTGTAATGCTGTCCAAACAAAAACCACAGGAAGAAAGAACCATCAATCGAAATGCCTATTTCATTACAATTGGTATTGTATTGCTTTGCCTGTCGGGCTTTTTATGGTTCTTATATTCAGCTTTTGAAAATGTACAATACAACTAAACATAAATGAAAAATAAATTACTGCTTATAATGATGCTCTTCTGCATCTCAGCTCAGGCGCAGCTTTTACCGCTTACTGCTGCACAAAAAGTAACAATGGACAGCCTCGATAATATAAATGACAACAACCTGAGCCTTAAAAATATGCTGGACGCTTCGGTGAAAAAAGTATATAAAAAATCAGGAAAGTTTTATGTAACGGTAGAATGGGAAAACTTTGGTAAAGAAGACATCCTCTCATTTGCAGGAAAAGGAACCGTGCACCAGAGAACAATACAGGATGATGGGCTGGATTTTACCATCCGGCCGCTCCTCACCCCATTACAGCCTCGCAAACCCCAATTGCAGGATTATGAGCTGGAACAGGCAGACAAAGTATTTTCGGAAGTTCCCGAGCCGGATGAGGTATTTTTATATTTGAAAGCGGATACGATAAAGACCACAAATAATATTTTCATCCGAAAGAAATTCAGCAAGAAAGATAAAGCCCAATTAGTACAATTAATAGAGCAGGACAAAGAATACAACATCTACAAAGAAATAACCGAACGTAAACAAAAATACCTGCGAAACCAAAGCAAGCTGAAACTGCTGGAAGGGAAATTCATCAAAATAGATTTGGAGCATGGCGAACCGTATATTTATTGCGAGTTCAAAAATAAGAGCGGAAGAACCATTAATGTTTATAGAACAAGCATAGACATCCGTTCCAACAGCGATAAGAACAGCTTCTGGGCTTGCGGTAGCGGTTCCGACTCGGATATTGATTTGCCATCGAACAAAATCACTGTTATAGCATGTAAAATGAGCAATATCCCTTATGATAAGATGCAGTTTCCTGTAACTGATTTAGCACAATATGACCTTACCATAACTGCCGTTTGCGAAATGATAAAACTGGATGGAATATATTATGGCACAGTAGAATTTGATGAAAGAGATGAGGAAAGTTTAAGATTGCTGAAAGAAAAATATAAGATTAAATAAGATGACAAAACCAGATAAGTTCTTATAAAGCCTGCTATACGCATTAAGCTGGTTTCTTTATGTAACTTTCATTTTGCCGTATGCATTTATTACTATTGACGAATGTTCCGCAACACCAGGAAACGTACTCGCCGTTGTGAATCGCTTTCAAAATTTTGTATCTTTGGGATACGACACAACAATGGTTTGAAACAGATTATGCTGCTCGGAGTTGTGAATCGCTTTCAAAATTTTGTATCTTTGGGATACGACACAACTTTGAATTATTTTTCAATGAACTGTTAACTGTTGTGAATCGCTTTCAAAATTTTGTATCTTTGGGATACGACACAACTTAAATTTGCCATCGTATCACTTTTGTATCGTTGTGAATCGCTTTCAAAATTTTGTATCTTTGGGATACGACACAACTTCGCTTTTCATTTTGTCACGACCATCGGTGTTGTGAATCGCTTTCAAAATTTTGTATCTTTGGGATACGACACAACCCTTGTTAATTTGCACAGAAGAATGATCTTGTTGTGAATCGCTTTCAAAATTTTGTATCTTTGGGATACGACACAACATTACTGGATGATGATGGTTCATCGATTATGTTGTGAATCGCTTTCAAAATTTTGTATCTTTGGGATACGACACAACGAAAAACGGAAAAGTTTACTGGTCAAATACGTTGTGAATCGCTTTCAAAATTTTGTATCTTTGGGATACGACACAACTTCAAAAGTGCAGGGGCTGCCAAAAAATTAGTTGTGAATCGCTTTCAAAATTTTGTATCTTTGGGATACGACACAACAGCAATTTAAAAAATTATGAAAACCGATTAGTTGTGAATCGCTTTCAAAATTTTGTATCTTTGGGATACGACACAACGCAGCCGTTCCTGATTGTGTCGATGTTTAAGTTGTGAATCGCTTTCAAAATTTTGTATCTTTGGGATACGACACAACGAACAAAAAGAAAACTTCCTTAAATGGATAGTTGTGAATCGCTTTCAAAATTTTGTATCTTTGGGATACGACACAACTATTGATTTATTTATGGAACATCTAAAATCGTTGTGAATCGCTTTCAAAATTTTGTATCTTTGGGATACGACACAACAGTATTCGTGGATGGTATATGGTCTCGGATGTTGTGAATCGCTTTCAAAATTTTGTATCTTTGGGATACGACACAACCTTCACAACGTAATCGACCTGACCTATCAAGTTGTGAATCGCTTTCAAAATTTTGTATCTTTGGGATACGACACAACGGAGAATTTCCTGAAACCCGTTTTTCCAGAGTTGTGAATCGCTTTCAAAATTTTGTATCTTTGGGATACGACACAACGGGCATTGTCGAAGATTCTACCCCAATGCCGTTGTGAATCGCTTTCAAAATTTTGTATCTTTGGGATACGACACAACCGGATTGCCTCGCTGAGCAAACGGTAATGCGTTGTGAATCGCTTTCAAAATTTTGTATCTTTGGGATACGACACAACGGCATTAAAATGCTTCCTCTTCATTGTTAAGTTGTGAATCGCTTTCAAAATTTTGTATCTTTGGGATACGACACAACATCATAAGTGACTGATTATCAGTCACATAAGTTGTGAATCGCTTTCAAAATTTTGTATCTTTGGGATACGACACAACTATACCGATAGACTTTATCTAATACTAGGAGTTGTGAATCGCTTTCAAAATTTTGTATCTTTGGGATACGACACAACGTTGAAGCTAAAGAAGAAGACCTTTTCAATGTTGTGAATCGCTTTCAAAATTTTGTATCTTTGGGATACGACACAACTGTAACAGGCTTGCAGTGGACCTTTTGGCCGTTGTGAATCGCTTTCAAAATTTTGTATCTTTGGGATACGACACAACAGAAAAAAGATGCTAAAAGACTTAAAGATAGTTGTGAATCGCTTTCAAAATTTTGTATCTTTGGGATACGACACAACAGCTCATGGTTAATTTAAGAAATGCTTTAAGTTGTGAATCGCTTTCAAAATTTTGTATCTTTGGGATACGACACAACAGAGTATAAGTATTTGATTTTCAGATAGATGTTGTGAATCGCTTTCAAAATTTTGTATCTTTGGGATACGACACAACCAAGACAAAATATTAAGCTATGCTCAAGGTGTTGTGAATCGCTTTCAAAATTTTGTATCTTTGGGATACGACACAACCTTCAGCAATTTCTTTTGTTACTCTAGCTTGTTGTGAATCGCTTTCAAAATTTTGTATCTTTGGGATACGACACAACCTTTTTATGAAGCGTCTCCGCAAGGTTAATGTTGTGAATCGCTTTCAAAATTTTGTATCTTTGGGATACGACACAACACGTGGAAGACCTATCTTAGCACCGCCTTTGTTGTGAATCGCTTTCAAAATTTTGTATCTTTGGGATACGACACAACCGGCGGGAAATTCAAAGAGACCGAAAAAGAGTTGTGAATCGCTTTCAAAATTTTGTATCTTTGGGATACGACACAACCCAATTACATACATGTTAATCTGTTTTTTGGTTGTGAATCGCTTTCAAAATTTTGTATCTTTGGGATACGACACAACATGAACGACCACATTTACCTCATGCATCAGGTTGTGAATCGCTTTCAAAATTTTGTATCTTTGGGATACGACACAACGCGGGGATTGCACTCGATGAACTCCTTCGAGTTGTGAATCGCTTTCAAAATTTTGTATCTTTGGGATACGACACAACTAGATAAGAAAATTATTCCACCCAGCTGGTGTTGTGAATCGCTTTCAAAATTTTGTATCTTTGGGATACGACACAACAGAAGACAATGGCGTAATTACCAATATGAAGTTGTGAATCGCTTTCAAAATTTTGTATCTTTGGGATACGACACAACAATAAGTAGATTCCCATTATGGTGCAAGGAGTTGTGAATCGCTTTCAAAATTTTGTATCTTTGGGATACGACACAACTTCTTCACCTTCAACAATATGTATATATATGTTGTGAATCGCTTTCAAAATTTTGTATCTTTGGGATACGACACAACATTAAAGGATGGAACGACATCGGACTGAAAGTTGTGAATCGCTTTCAAAATTTTGTATCTTTGGGATACGACACAACCAGCAACGAGGCGGAGCTCCCTGAAGCTCCGTTGTGAATCGCTTTCAAAATTTTGTATCTTTGGGATACGACACAACTCAGAATAAAAGCAAAGTACCCCACAACTGGTTGTGAATCGCTTTCAAAATTTTGTATCTTTGGGATACGACACAACATTAAAAAGTTATTCTACCAGTTCCCAATAGTTGTGAATCGCTTTCAAAATTTTGTATCTTTGGGATACGACACAACGGCTGCGGGTTTTAAATTCGTCCTCTTTACGTTGTGAATCGCTTTCAAAATTTTGTATCTTTGGGATACGACACAACAAAAACAGCGGTAAACTGGAGGCGGTTGTAGTTGTGAATCGCTTTCAAAATTTTGTATCTTTGGGATACGACACAACATGATTGAGCGAATGCCTTTGTATTTTGATGTTGTGAATCGCTTTCAAAATTTTGTATCTTTGGGATACGACACAACCAAGCGGACGGCTCGTACCTACCAACTAAAGTTGTGAATCGCTTTCAAAATTTTGTATCTTTGGGATACGACACAACAAGTAGTAGAAGAGTTAAAATCAAATTATAGTTGTGAATCGCTTTCAAAATTTTGTATCTTTGGGATACGACACAACATTATTCTGCGGACCAACAAAGCGCCGTCCGTTGTGAATCGCTTTCAAAATTTTGTATCTTTGGGATACGACACAACAAGTAAAGATTTTATGTTGTCTCCGGTTACGTTGTGAATCGCTTTCAAAATTTTGTATCTTTGGGATACGACACAACCTCAAAAAATAACCTTCTAAAAATCAGAAGGTTATTTTTATTTTTAGGATTAGAAAAATTCTATAGTCAGATATGTATTTTTCAAAATTAAGATGATTTATTTTTTTACAGATTTGAAAAACAAACTGAAAATCCCTAAAAAAATTAAGACTCCAAGTATAATAAAACTTCCTTTCTCATTAGTTCCAAAAATACTTTGCACAATTGCACCCGCATAAGTAAGAAACAACACAATTCCTATAAAAATAACTGGTCCCAACCAAATTATTAAACCCAAAATAATAATTAATTTCAATAAGGTTTTCATTACTAATTATATTAAAACAATTCCAATTGCTGCCAGGTTGGCGGTGGTTCTTCTTTTGAACGGGCAAAAAAGATTTCAATGTCTCCAAACTGTTTGTCCGTAATGCACATAATCGCAACTTTTCCGGCTTTCGGAAGCATATTTTTTACTCTTTTGATATGAACTTCTGCGTTCTCACGGCTCGGACAATGACGGACATACATCGAAAACTGAAAAAGTGAAAAACCGTCATCCAGCAGATTCTTCCGAAAACGGTTTGCCGCTTTCATATTCAATTTGGTGTCCGTCGGCAAATCATATAAAACAAGAACCCACATAATTCGATAGGCATTTAAGCGGTCGGCTTTCATATCAGTTCAGGATAAGATATCAGTCTTTTTTCTCCCGTATAACATTTATACAGCGAAGAAGCCGTCATCTTTACAGCCACCATTAGCGGTCTTTTATATTGGTCAATCTTTGTATCTTTCGTGGCGATACCCAGCAAAAATGCTTTCACGTCTTTGCTCAAATCCTCACTTTCCGGATGAGTTTTCAGCCATTGCATCACCAATAAATCCACAAAAGGACGGTAAGGTTCCATCACATCATCTGCAAGGCAGTAAGGATTGTATTTATTTTTATGGAAAATTCCCAGAACAGGAAGCAGTCCCGTTTCTACAATCGCCCTTGCCACAATACTCCGCAAAACGATATACCCGAAATTAAAAAACGGATTAGGAAAACTCCCGAATCTTCCTCTGAGAAAATCCGGATGAATTAAATATTTCCAGTAATGCTGTGCCGCAATTCCTTCCATATTGGTCGCATCCCCGCTTTTTACGTTTTTCAGGTATTCATACATTGGTTCGGTGTAACAATCCAAACTTTCCAAAACCTTTATCTGATTCTGAATTTTACATTCTACCGTTTGCTTCCAAAGTTGTTTTTTCAGTGGTTCACTGGCTTCCAACTGGTCTTTTACCCTGTCTGAATGTTCCGTATGTCCGTATAACGGAAGCATAATTCCGTGAGGAAGATGATACGAATCGCAACTGATAACCACCACTTTTTTCTCCATCATTTTCTGAATCAATTGATGCGAAATCGTAATCTGCCAATGGTCGAGCATCAGCAGTCCCAAATCTTCCACCGCCACCTTCCCTTTCATCTCGTTGGAAGAGGGTTCCATAATGTACATCTGCTCGTCTTTGAGTTTGAGATAGGCTGGATTTCCGATGTAGATGGAGCGGGTTATCATTTTATACTAATTTGCTATTCTCCAATTTTTACAATTTCCCCGAGATGATTAACTCTGATTTTTGTTAATCTTTCTAAATAAGAATTTGATTGAATATTAATCCAAGTCATCTCTTTAATATTTCTATTAATGGAAGTTTCCAAATGATGCCTAAAATGAATATCAAAAGCCCCATTGCCCTTTTTACTCATTTTCTGAACTCTAAACAATTTATCAGAAATCATCTTTCTGTTTTTCACATCAAAAAAGTCGATTTCATTTTCTTCCTGCGGATTATCAGAATGCTTCAAATCAAATACAAATAAATCATTGATTTGCATAGAAAACTGGAAAATTCCAAGTTCGTCATTATCATTTCTATTGATAATCGGATAAGGATTATTGTGTTCTGCTATATTTAACAAACCTATTTCTACCGCTTCCCAAAATGAAACTACTTCATCATTGTATTTTCCGTTTTCATCTTTATAGATTAAAGCGTGATGATTTTTACCTAAAATAGCATAACCCGTTCTTACCTTTTCTACTTTACTTTCATCTGAAACCGTTACGGTTTTCAAAATCATACCATTTTTTAAACGAATTGGATTTTGCGACAGGTTTTTAAATACTTCTTTAATCTTTCCGCCATTCAATCTTTCTTTTATCGCCCTCTTACTTTCATTATCTATAATTTTTTCTATTTGAGCCTCAGTAATATTTTCATTGACCTTAACACGTTTTGTATTTATCCATTGATAAACTGAAACTTCTTTCAATTCTTTTCCCTTATAAGAAATCGGTTCTCCTTTTAAAGTTTTTGTAGCAAAAGCAACTTTTGGATTATTGTCAAACTTTGTAAGATGCTGATAAAGTAGTTCTTTGATTTCAGGATTTACAATCATTTCGATTTCTTCCATTGAAACTTTATCGCTGAGTTTCATTTTCTTTTCGGCAATACGTTTTACACGTCCCATAATGGTATCTTCGTGCAATCTTGCACGAGGAACCCAAGTTGTTTTCGGTTCTACATTTTTAGGTGCATTAATGTTTTTTGTAAGAACCTTGCTATTCTCTTTTTTGAAAGAAATAAAAATTTCTTCAAGATGCTTTTGTGCTTCTTTGCGAATGCTTGGTATAGAACATTCTATCACATTTCCCTGCTGTGCCGAAAATTCTTTTAGAGAAAACTTCCCTTCCAAAAATTCTTCAATCTCTTCAATTTCCTTTTGGCTCAATGCATCTCTTTCATACTGATAAATTTTGTTGAGGTTATTGAGTTTAAAAACGATTTTCTGGTCGGTTAAAGCACAAATCAAAGCATCAACAGCGTGATGTCTGTGGTCATCTCTTTTGCTCCAATTGGTAATAGTTTCAAACGTTTTGGTTTGTCCGTTATTTGTTTTTATAATCTTTTCCTCAACCTGACCAATGGCTTTGTATTTGTCGAAAGTTAATTCTTGTAATAGGTTTTTCAATTCCCATTCTTCACGCAAAAAATCCGTTACCTGTCCTGTTGTAGTATAGACATTCGGACAAACTGTTTTTAGCATTTTTACGGCTTCTTTGGCGATGTATTGGGAATCCTTTTTCATTCTTTCCACAAAATCAGAAGGAATATCTTCGCCTTTGCATAACAGATTATCAAATTTAGATTTTAAAATACTTCCCTTTCCGTCATCATACAACGCATTTACTTTTTCTATATATTGTCGTAATGCTTCTTCTCCTTTGGACTCCATAAAATCGTAAGCAGTTTTCTGCCCTTTATTCGAATTGCATTTTCTGTGAGCAATAATATAGTTATTCATCGCATTGCTGAACGAACGGGATTTTGGCAGAATATGCTCAATGTCTGCATTACCCGTAAGCATATCTGTTCCATTTATAGGATTATTACAATACAAACATTCGTGAGTGGTTTCTTCCCAAAGAATATAACGCTTCACATCTCGTCCGTTTACTAACTTAAATCCATACTCTTCAATAAGTTTTTTCCTTATAACATCGTTATTTCTTTTGTTTTTTGAATTTGCCTGAGAAATGTTTTTTCGGGTTTTCGCACTATTTCTTAGTTCTCTTGCTAACTCGACTCTTATTTCATCAATTTTACCGTATTTCTCGATCACAAGATTTACGACATTTACAACCTGATTTAGAATTTGTTCCACAACAGGATTTCTCAGTTCATTCTTTTTAAGTTGCTTTAATTTTGGTTTAAGTTCTATTTCTGTTTTATATCCGCTATGGTCATAACCTACTTTATCACAAGCCTCACTATAACCTAATCCATTTTCCAAATGTGGAAGTAATTTTCGAATAGCACGAGCTGAAAGACTTCCGTAATCAGAAGGATACCCAACTTTTTTAGCAATAATTTTCGATTGATTTTCTGAAAATCCAAAACGATTTTTTAACGCATTTACAACTTCTTTTTCTGTTGATAAGGAATAAGTAATATGCCACAATTCAAACAGACCGCCTTTTTCATCACTGACGTCCAAATTAAAGAATAAGTATTGGTCTGGATTTTCTATTCCCGCTTCTTCCAAAGCATTTTTTAATATCGAATAAGTTCTGCTTCCGTCTAATTCTGTGAAATTCAGATATATTTTTTCATTCCTTCCGTAGCCTAAAAGTTTTTTAATTTCAGTTATTGATAATTTATATTTGCCATTCAGATTTTCTCCATTCCATAAAGCATCTTTCAGATTTTGCTTTTGCTCCGGTGTCGGTTTAAACATTTCTCCGTTTGGAGTTTTCCACGATAAATCATTTACTTTCTGCCAAATCCTGAACAGTTCGAAATAAGGAGAACTTTTGGCTGTCGCTTTGTGATATTTTTCAAAAGAACATTCAGAAATTAAACCTTTCTGACTTTTTAAAGGACGTTGATAATAAATAATTCTATTGCGGATTAAATCATACAATGTTGCTTTATTATTATCCTCATTTGCTCCACCTGTTAAAACAGAATGATACTTTTTTTGTTCATCCCAAATTCTGTCAAACTCTTCTATATATGAACTTCTTTGATAAGTGCGTTCGCGTAATAATACTTCAAAAGCATTTTCGTTATCCTGCAATTCCAAATATAACTTTTGTCCAATGGTTCTACCCGCCAATTCCTTTTCTAACGTTGCAATCCGCTCTTTATACTCAGTTGAATTCTCTTCTTCTGAAACAGATTTTCGATTGCTTAAAAAACCTCTGCGTTGATTTAGTAATATAAAAACTCTACCCAACTCTTCCAAAGAAATCTGTTCCGAAACAGCCTTCGCCCTCAATCCATAAAGTTCAGTCGCAGAAAGATTGAACAAATTATCCGTTGGGAACATATTATTTTCTCTCAAAGTTTGGTAAAGTTTATCTCTCCTTGCTTTAAATCTTTGATTATTTTTTCTGATTCCCCTTTTGAGAGTTCTATCAAGATTTTTACTCGCTGTATTGCCAGAATAGAACTTTCCGTGAAAATCAGGGTCTTCCTGAACAATTCTTACAGACATTTTTTCGACTGATGATTTCCCGTTTTCTTCTTTAATAACTGCAACACCAACAGAAGAAACTCCAATATCCAATCCAAGTATATATTTTGCCATAAACGTATTTTTATAAAAGGTTTTAAAGTTAAAAATTAATTTTTATATGAAATTATGGTTTCCCATAAAGTGGAATTAAAAATATTTTATACATTTGTAATATAATTTTGAAAGCGATTCACAATAAGGATTATTCCGTTGTGAAAACATTCAAGGCGGGGCAACTCGCCTTTTTCTTTTATGCAAAACTTCATTATCTTTGATTTATCAAATTCTGTCTTATGAAAAAGCAACTCTCACAAAAAGATACCGACAACCTCTTCAAAATCCTGAAAGAACGTTTTGAAAAAAATATGAATTTTCATCCGCAACTTCAATGGGAAAAAGTGGAGAAAAAGCTGAAGGAAAATCCGCAAAAACTATGGTCTTTAAACGAAATGGAAAGAACGGAAGGAGAACCCGACGTTGTCATTTTTGATGAAAAATCAAGTGAGATTATTTTTGCGGATTGCGCTTCCGAAAGTCCGAAAGGCAGAAGAAGTCTTTGCTATGACCGTGCTGCATTGGAAGCCAGAAAACAGCACAAACCTGAAAATTCCGCAATGGATGCCGCAGCTGAAATGGGCATTGAAATTATGGACGAAAATCAATACCGGAAATTACAGGAGCTGGGAAAATTCGATCAGAAAACCTCAAGCTGGATTCGTACTCCCGAAGAAATCCGGAAACTGGGCGGCGCTTTGTTCTGTGACCGGCGATACAACACGGTTTTCACGTATCATAACAGTGCCGATTCTTATTATGCTGCACGCGGATTCCGCGGAATGCTGAAGATCTGAACTGAAAAATAACATCAAAAATATGCCTGACCTTTTGAAGATCAGGCAATTATTTTTTGTATCTCATAATCTTCGGGATGTAGTATTTCTTTTCCGAAAAGACTTTGATAAATATTCTGTAATTGGTGAACTTCCGTGCAGCCTATATGATTTCCGAATACCATAAGTCCTTCCATCGATTTGTCCGGACAAAGGTCGATATCATATTTCAGAAATTTTTCAGGTCTTTCGTAGCGGATAATCTTTTCTGAGCGGTACGTTTCCCTGAAATCCAGGCGATGAAGCCATTCTTCGGTAATTTTTACGGGACTTATATGTTCCATCCGGCTTTTGGTACAATTATTAAAATTCAAAATATAATCGCCGGAAACATCTTTTATAATTTCCCTGATTCGCACAATCTCGTTTCTGAAAAGGACATAATTATTGATTCTGATATCGGAAATACACAACATAATAGCAATTTTTTGAAAAAACAGATGCAATTAAGCTGCCACCGGAAGTAATTATCCTTGCTATATTCTGTCGGAATTTTATATAATTTTCTAAATAAGAAAAATGTGAATTTTTAATTAAAGCAGTTATATTTCTTTCGGCTCGAAAAAATGCAGTAATTTCTTATCTGCACCTTCAAACTGCGACCATTTTTCACAATCGATCTCAAAAACGGCAACTCCGCACGTCGGAAACTGGATCATATTTTGGGTGAGAGAAGTGGCAAAATCCGAAATTCCCGGATTATGGGAAAATAAAGCAACATTAGAAAAGCCATCCTCAAAATGCAGAACCGTATTCACAAAATCTTCCGGATGCGGCTCATACAAATCTTCCTCTTTCCTGATTTTCGGGTTTCCGAACGTTTCCGCAAAATAACGGCAGGTTGTAAGCGCCCTTTTTGCGGGACTTGTAACGAAAGCATCAATTTCCACCCCGTTTTCTTGCAGGAATTTTGCCATTTTGGGAGCATCTTTGTGTCCCCGTTCGTTCAAAGGGCGGTCGAAATCCTCCACATCATAAGTCCAGTCGCTTTTTGCGTGACGTACTAAAATCAGTTTTTTCATATTCTTAAAAATAATGCAAATGACGTATTCCGTGTAAAAATATTTTCAAATATATTTGTTAAAAAGTTTATAAAAAAATAAATTATGAAAAACTCTATCATTTTCAGAATGTTTTTTGTGTTAGTCTTCGGAATCGGAACATTGGTTTCTGCACAAAAATTTGTTAAAAACAGTGAAATTTCAGTGAAAACGCTTAAAAGCCTGGTGGAAGATGCAGGATTTACGGTGGTGGAAACAGGTGATGAATATTTAAAAATCAAAAACACCTACAGCTGGAATATTTATAATGACAAAACAAAAGGCTATCTTACCTTTTCCGGAATTTATCCTGCCAGCGACAAAGCTACCAGCCTGAAGGCGTACGAACTCTGCAACATCATCAATCAGGAAGTTGCCGTAATCAAAATGGATTATGACGAACCATCCAAAACTTTCGGTGTTTCCTATTATTTTATGGTGGAAGGCGGATTTTCGATGCCGGCTCTGGTGAAAGCCATTAATCTTTTCCGTGATACCATTACGTATTCTCTGGATAAAGATACGGAAGGACTTATAAAATAAAGCCCGGAAATATTTAATAAAAAGCCTTTCGGAATTGAGTTCTGAAAGGCTTTTTTGTTTTCTTACTTGAATTTTAAAGGAAATTTAATTTGACAAAAATGAAGCATCAAAAGAAAAAGGCAGCAAATCCCGTATCGATGTTGTTTTATAAATTTCCCCGTCCATTGAGGCGAAATAAATTTCAATATTTTCCTTCTGCTTGGCTTCATATTCCAGAATGCTCTGCCTGCAGGCTCCGCAAGGCGAAACCGGAATAGAGGTAACCGCATCTTTCGGCGCGCCGATTACAAAAAGTTTTTTGATTTTCATATCAGGATAATTGGCGGATGCCCAGAAAATTGCGGTTCTTTCCGCACACAAACCTGACGGATATGCCGCGTTTTCCTGATTGCTTCCGGTAATTATTTCACCATTTTCAAGCAGCAACGCGCAGCCGACCAAAAAGCTGGAATAAGGCGCATACGCTTTTTCGCGGACTTCAAAAGCGGCATCGTATAATTTTTTTTCGGTTTCGTTCAGTTCGGATCTTCCGCCGATTGCCGTATATTTAATGTTGATTTCTTTTTCCATTATTCTAAAAAAGGGTGTTAAAGATACTGTTTTTCTTAGTTCCGGCAATGGTTTACGGATATTAACTTTCAGAAATCATTTATTAATTTTGAAAAAATTTTTCGATTATGCTTTACGAACCTATGAAATTCAGGAATCTGGAACTGAAAAACCGATGGGTAATGTCACCGATGTGTATGTATTCCTGTGAAAACGGAGTGGCAAATGATTTTCATCTGGTACATTACGGAAGCCGTGCTCAAGGCGGAACCGGACTGATAATGATAGAAGCGACCGGCGTAAATCCGAAAGGGAGAATTACCAATAAATGTATGGGAATCTGGAACGATGAACAGGCGGAAGCGCTTTCAAAAATTGTGAATTTTGTCCATAAAAATTCCGAATCCAAAATCGGGATTCAGCTCGCACATTCGGGGAGAAAAGGCTCTACGTGGGAAAATAAACAGATTTCCGTTGAAGAAGGCTGGGAAACTGTTGCTCCGTCGCCGATTCCTTACAAAGAAGATGAAAGAATTCCTCACGAACTTTCAACAGAAGAAATCAAAAATCTTATTGATGATTTTAAAAACGCTGCGATTCGTGCGGTAAATGCTGGTTTTGATGTGATTGAAATTCACGCCGCTCACGGCTATCTGATTCATCAGTTCCTCTCTCCTCTTTCCAATATCAGAACCGATGAATACGGCGGGAATTTTGAGAACCGGATTCGTTTTCTGATTGAAACCGTAGAAGCTGTGAACGCGATCCTGGATGAAAATCATCCGCTTTTTGTCCGTATTTCCGGAACGGAATATGCTGAAAACGGCTGGAATATTGAAGATTCCGTACGTCTTTCAAAAATGCTGAAAGAAAAAAATGTCGATCTTGTAGATGTTTCCAGCGGAGGAAATATTCACGGTGCAAAAATTACGCTTTTTGACGGATATCAGGTTCCGTTTTCCGAAAAAATCAGGAAAGAAACGGGCATCAAAACAGGTGCTGTTGGTCTTATAAAATCCACAGAACAAGCGGAAGAAATCCTGAAAAACGGGCAGGCAGATTTGATTTTCATTGCCAGAGAAATTCTGAGAAATCCCTATATCGCCGTAAAAAGCTCTTTTGAAACGGATGAAAACTGTTTTTTTCCATATCAGTATGAAAGGGGAAAACCTTGAATAAATATGATTATATGTTCTTTTGTCTTAAAACAAAAGAACCAAAAATTCAAGACTGGAAACTCAGCTAAAATTTTAAAGAATTTCCTAAAATTTCCAAAACTCGGACGGAATCTAAATTTGTTCTTTTAATAAAAATTATTGCCGTCCTCAAACAGTGGAAATTTTTTAACGAAAATTCTTTAAAATTTCTTAACGCCTCCGTTTCCGAAGTCAATCTAACTGTTTAGTAAAGCCAACAGTATATTGTAGTTATTATAAATTCTTCAATCAATTCAGATAAATTCTGCACCGAATACATCGGCGAAATGTTTTTTGATTTTTGATTTTACCTCTTCGGTTTCTTCTTCGGAAAATTCTCTTTCCAGCTCACGTTTCAGGGAAGTTACGGCTTTGTCTTTGATTCCGCACGGAATAATGTATTCAAAATAACGCAAGTCCGTGTTTACATTCAATGCCAGACCGTGCATTGTTACCCATTTTGAGGTTTTCACACCCATTGCGCAGATTTTCCGTGCATACGGTTTTTCGGCATCCAGCCAGACTCCGGTTTCGCCTTCGCTTCTTTCACCTTTCAGCCCGTATTCTGCGATTACACGGATGATTACCTCTTCCAGATTCCGCATATACAGGAAAATATCGGACTGAAAATTATCCAGATCGAGAACCGGATATGCCACAATCTGCCCGAAGCCGTGATAGGTAATGTCTCCTCCCCGATTGGTTTTTACGTAAGCTGCGTTAATTTCTTTCAGCTTTTCGGAATTGGCGAGCATATTTTCTTCGTGTCCGGATTTCCCTAAAGTGTAAACGTGAGGATGTTCTACAAACAAGAAATAATTGGGTGTTTCTTCAATGATATCATCGGTTCTGTCGCGGTTTTTGAGTTTCAGATTGATGATTTCGTTCATCAGTTTTTCCTGAAGCTCAAATGCCGGAAGATATTCTATCAAACCCAAATCTTTGAATTCCAGTTTTTTATTTTTAGAAATTGTCATTTTATTAAAAAAATACAGCCAAAATTACGAAAATTAAATTTTAGGTGATTTGAAAAATAGTGTGGCAAATATGCGTCTCACTAACTTTGGAACACAAGGAATGATTCTCAGTCATTTAAGATATCTATTTTGGGCTAAAAATAACAAAAGCAGGATTACCCTGCTTTTGTTTCTCAATTTTTATAATTTAGTTTTTATTGAGTATCAGTTATTTATATTTTTAAAATGGCTTTATCACTAAGTTTGGAACACAAGGCCTTTTACTGCAGCGGGAGGCAAACCAACACAAGTGAAACACTACTTAATTTTTTCATAGTTATTTAATATCACCAATTATTTAGCAATAAAATCATCAACATAATCAATATTTTCAACATAATTAATTTCGTTACTATATAGAGTTCCGCTAAAGAACTTATAATCCGAGAGAGTTTTTCGTTGTTTTTTTGTTAATTTTTTATATACGTTTTCATTGATACAAAATTTTATTTGTAAATCATACATAATATTTTTTTGTGTTTGATAATACCAATAAAACACTTCGTTACCATTATCAGAAAAATGATGTGGATTGAAGTACAATTGATATTCGTATTTTTGATGTGCCTTTATAAAAACAAGTGATGAATAAAATTTTTGTTTTTTTATCTTACCAACAGGAGTATCTGCATCAGTATTAATATGATGAAGCCCTCTTCCTGATTCAATTAGTTTACCACTTTGTTTTATAGAAATTAATGGTATTGTGTTATATTCTTTTTCATTCCCTGTACAAATTTCTTCATCAAAATATGTTATTCCTTCTTCGTCATTTACATATAAAGGCATCATTCCTATACCATTTAAAGGAAAAACAATATCATTATTGGTGTCATTTGTGAATGTGAGTATAATAATATTTTTTTTTGAAATATTTTCATAGTCTTCCAAATTCTTTTTTAATTGGATATCCAATTTTAGTTGAGCTGTGAATATTGTGGAAAACATAAATGTAAATAGTAAAATAAATTTATTCATATTCTTATTCTTATGGTTTTACATTATTATATCACCCCAATGTCGCAGATTATCATTACTTTTCAAATTCTATAATTATCCTACATTAAAGACAACATTAACCTCTATAATTACGTATATTTTATCTACATTATTACACGATTACAAATCCGTGATATCGACGGGGTAAACACTACCGCCAACGAGGGAAATATTCAGGAGCACTAACCCGATGTCGCGGATTTGTAATCCGTGACCATTCTACTTTCCAAATCCTATAATTGTCATATACAAAAATAATTTCAACAGCTATAATTTCATCTTTTATCTTATTACCGTCACGGATTACAAATCCGCGACATCGGGTGTTTGAAAAGTTTTTTGAACCTCTCTTTGTGCTTGTTTTTGTACTTCTTTTTTCGCAGCATTCAAAACAATACTTGCTCCTTTTACATTTCCTCCTGTTCCTGCTGTAAGCGTTGTTACTAACGCTTCATTCCACATATTGGTCATTTGCTGTTTTGCAGCCTGATTAGACTGAACATTTTGCGTTGGTGCATCCAGTACACCAAAACCAACTAAAAGAACAATAATACAAATAGGGCATTTTCCATCAGGGTCATTAAATCTTATAGGATCATTATAACCATAAGCATAAGGGTTTAGATTATTAGGGTTGAAAATTCCGCCGCCAACAGCAAGGGTTCTTGCTGTTGTTTCTTCTATCTCTTCATCATCTTCGTCATCTGCTTCATTTGGATTAAAAGTAAAGTCAAGATCTTTTATTAGCGGATCTGGCGTTATCCAACGTGCTATATCAGGAGCATAATTCCTCCATCCATAATCATACATACCCGTCTCCTGCAATTCTTTCCTATTATATTTCCAGTTTTTGTACGTCGTTGCCGGACTAAACGAAGAACCTCCGCCAAATACATTAGTAATAAAATTTAAACCGAACGGATAGTAATCGTTTTTATCTTCCTGCTTAATTGCGCCTGAGGCGGTTCTGCTATAGCTTATCCTTACATTTCCCAAATGATCTTTGTACTGTGTTTATTTTATCAACACATTTGGAACACCTGTTATGATTCTAAATATTTTAAGTAGTTTATTTTCTTGTTTTTTCTACTCTTGCTGCCCAAATATCATTTTAATTTCTGATTTTTTATTTAATTTTAAACTTTATATTATTGATTTTCAATTTTCTAATAAACCATCAACACATCTGAAACACTACCTACAATCCCGTAGTGGATGAGAACGATCAGGATTATTTTAACTTGATTTATCTGATAATAAATAAATTATGATTACAATACTTAACATTAATATTGAAAATAACAAAGATGTTATGAAACATATAATGTTCATAGATTTATTTTTCAATATTGTAAACTTAGAATTTAGCAATATTATTGCAGATATAAGATTCAAAAATATACAAATCGAAAATATTATTCTTATTTTAAAATTATATTCATATGTAATAAAAAACAATGCGATTATTACAAATGATAATATTTGTGAAAAATAAATAAATTTATTGGCTAATAACTTTTTGGACATCTTTTACTATTTGATTTTTAACATTTTGATTATTATCAATCGTTGTATGTGAAGTATTAGGAACAAGGGTATTTTGTATAGCAGTTTTATTATTCCCTTCTCCTTTTTCTATTGTTGTACCCCCAAATGAAATTATATTATTTTGATAGTAGTTATCTGCAGAGGTAACATTTTTTGATAATTCATTATCTGCTTTTCCAAGAGGGTCAGAAATATCGATTGTTATAACCTTATCAATTTTTATATCAGGATTATCTTTCGCAACATTCACAATATTATCACCACCCATACTATGTCCTGCCAAGATTAATTTTCCATCAGGGTTTGCGCTTCTAAAATCTTTAATAGATGCTGAAATATCATTAGGTGTTCTTGAATTCATTGATCCATCAAAAACTGCAACTTGAGTATCATTACGACCTCCGAAAGTATTTTTCAATGATGCAACGAAGCTATCTTTTTCATAAAACTTTGTTTGAGTTTTTCCTGGATCAGGATTACCATTTTGATAACCTTTTACTGCAATAATCAAATTTTTAGTTCCTTCATTTATTAATACTTTTTCAAGACCTTCGAGTTCTCTTGCATCAATTACTCTATTCTCAGAAAAAGCATAAGTACTATTATAAGTATATTTTTCTGCTAAAGGATCAACATTAAAGAATCTTCCCACATCCGGCATATAGTTCCTCCATTTGAAGGCATAAAAACCTGTCTCTTGCAGTTCTTGTTCCTGAAACTTGTAATTTCTAAACGTAGTAACCGGACTAAAAAAACTTGGAGTAAGACTTCCTGTAGTAATAAAATTCAATCCAAACGGATAGTAATCATTTTTATCTTCCTGCTTAATTGCACCTGTGGCAGTTCTGCTGTAGCTTAACCTTACATTTCCTAAATGATCTTTGTACTGGTAAATATATTTAAAATTTTCGTAATCATAAAATCCCTCGGCTGTCGGGAAGAAACTCAGATTTACGATATACTGCGTTGGAGGATCTCCGGGGCCTACTGCTCTTTCCTCTACTTCTATTGCTTCTTCCTGTCTTCCTGTGACCGTTTCCCTCGTTTCTTCATCATCCTTCTCCAGTGCAGCTTTTGCACCTGCTGTATAAGGAGATATATAAACAAAACCGTCCAGATATTCCGTAAAAAGGCTTTCATTGTTGATAACAGAGTGCTTTTTCACTTTTGCGCCGTCCGCGCGGTAGGTGTAAGTGGCGGTATTGCTGTTTTGCAAAATCTTCTGCGGAAGATTCAGGTAGTTATAAACGATGTTCTGCGTAATTCCCTTGTCTGCAAAGGTGAGCATATTGCCATTGGAATCATACGTAATCGGAAGACCTGTTCCCTTATAGCCAGATGTATTTCCTGTAACATCTGCAATGGCAGTTACCATATTGCTTCCGGCATACGTATAATCCAGGTTATCCACCAAAGTTCCTGTAGTAGGAGAAGCGGAGGTTTTGCCATACCTTTTCAGGTTGGTGATGTTTCCGTTTTTATCGTAGGTAAGCTCTTCGTTGTAAAATTTGCTGTCGGTGCTTCCCGTTCCGCTTACGGATTTGAAGTCTGCTTTCAGCAAACGGTTGAGACGGTCATAGGTATAATCGTATCGGTTAGAAGTTGTGGTTCCGTACGTCCAGTCGATTTCGCCGATGTTGCCGTTGTATCTTTTCTTAGTGTTGTCCTGCGTATCGTTGTATCGGATTTTATAAGAAAATAGCTTGGTTGCATCAAGAATTCTTTCATTGCTGTTCACATCATCTTTCAGATTGATTCCCGTCATCCAGCCGCGGATGTTGTAATCGAAGTTGATGTTTTGCATCTCAGGGGTGTAGCTGGTTCCAGAAGTATTGGTTGCTCCGACTTTCTTGGTATAAAGCTGACCTAATTCGTTATAGCTGTTTTTTACCAATAGTTCTTTAGGGGATTTTCCTATTACTTCGTGGTAGTGTTCGATCATGCGTTTCTGGTCGTCATATACAAAGTTCTCTTCGATAACCAAAGGCGTATTGCTGTTCAGCCTTTTGTGGTAGGTTTTGGTTTTGGTCACCAGTCCCGTAAAATCCAGCCTCGAATGTACCACCGTGCTGCCGCCAAGATGATTGGTGCTGTGCGTGCCGATTGGTCTGCCTTTCGTATCGTAAAAAGTATAGTTCTTCGTCCAGTTGTCATCATTGATATTCTTTACAAATGAAGCTACAGGAAGGGACTTCACCGAACGGTTATTGATGTAAGCATCGGTAAGGATCGGCTGGTTGAATATCTTGTTCTGGTTCGGGAACGGTGTTCCGGCAGGATAGGTATCGTAATAATTTACGGAAAGTACGGTGTCCAGATACGGAAAATAGTCGTTGCTGTAATATATCTGCAAACCGTTTTTGGTAAAGAATGCAGAACTTCGGGATTCCGTAATGACAATATCTCCGATCATATTCTGCATCGCATTCCTGTCGTTTCCTGTTACGAAACCTGTGTAAATTACACGCCCGAATTTGTCGTATTTTGTAAAAAGCCATTTGTTGCTTCCGTTTACTCTCATATTGACATCCTGCGTAAGAATCAGCCTGTCCATTTTGTCATATACCATATATTCCCAACCTTTTCCGGGAAGCTTCTTTTCAATGAGACGGTTTTTGCCATCATAGCGATACTGGTAACAGAGTTCCAGAACTGCAGAATTTGTACTGTTATGTAATACACTCACTCCTCCGGAAAACATTACCACGCTTTGTTATTATTTGTCCCAGCCAATATGATTCTGTAAAATACCCTGATTATATATTCTATTAAGCCCCATTGGCTTATAAAACATAAAGGTTATAATCAAAGGCTTTTTTAAATTATTGGTATCATTCTCCTTTTTATAAATATATTGAACATATTTCATTTTAACACTTGGAATAAAAGCATCTATAGTATCCTTTACCTTAATGTTATTTAATAAATCTTTTTTAGAGTTGATGTCATTATAATGTTTATTCAAAAAAAATAATTCTGAGGCTGTAACTCCGGGATAATTCTCAGAATCATAAATTAAACTATTATATAACTGTAAATTATTTTCTCTTACTGATTTCCAATATTTGGTAACAGTCACTTTTATTTCTTCATTGTCCTTCTGATCCTGCGATACACAACTTATACAAAAAACTGAAAGGAATAAATATAATATAATTGGTTTCATTATGGTAAAACTTTGTTATTGTTTGTTCGTAACTGTTCATCAAGAGGTTGTACAGGTATACCATTGTTATTCATAATTTGTGTACCATTTTGAATAATTAAGGAATTTGGCATTAATCCGGCTTCAGGATTAGGCAAGGTTCCATCATAAATATAATTCACTGTATCATTTCTAACTTGCTGAGTCATTTCAATCCCACTTCCATCAACATACTTGATTGCCTGATCCATAGTCATAGCTTGAGACTTCACTGCTGTAACATCATTAACTGCCTGCACATAATTTTGAGTGCTTTTAATAGCATCAGGAATATTGACACCTAAATTAATTAGCTTGGCTAATTCTACCACACCATCGTGACCAACAATTGTGTTATCAATTTTACGCTGCCCTTTGTTCCACATTTCTTTTCCTCTTTTTGTAGTAGTAGGCTTTTGACGATCTTTATTTGATATTTTATCGGTAGTATCTTGCATTTGAGCAGCATCTGGAACAGGACCACTATATTTATAGGAATCTTGTTTTAATCCAGTTGTTCCTGTTGTAATTCTAGGTGCATTGGGGTTATATCCACTTGTTGAGAGTCCAATATCTCCCGCTGTAAATGTTGCGTGTCGATTTCCACTTTGTCCTACGTAAGTTTGAGAGATAGGAGCTCGTTTTACTTGCATAGCATTTCCATTAATAGCAAAGAATCCTGTATGATTCTTTAATAATTCCAAACCTTCTAACTCAACTCCCATACCTAACTTGTTTTCCTGAAAAGCATAAGGAGTATTGTATGGATATTTAGCCGCAAGCGGATCAACATTAAAAAATCTTCCTACATCGGGCATATAATTTCTCCACTTAAATGAGTAGAAGCCAGTCTCTTGCAGCTCTTGGCCTTGATACTTGTAGTTTTTATAGGTTGTTGACGGATTATACAAAGAACCTGCTCCAAATCCATTACTGATAAAATTTAGTCCGAATGGATAATAATCATTCTTATCTTCCTGCTTAATTGCGCCTGTGGCAGTTCTGCTGTAGCTTAACCTTACATTTCCCATATGATCTTTGTACTGGTAAATATATTTAAAATTTTCGTAATCATAAAATCCCTCGGCTGTCGGGAAGAAACTCAGATTTACGATATACTGCGTTGGAGGATCTCCGGGGCCTA
>Ga0206118_100120_pt1 | contig 98906 bp, 94 predicted proteins | sample 3A20Ametagenome_FD_177999 | JGI IMG/M metagenome (GOLD analysis project Ga0206118, IMG submission 177999) | Enriched microbial communities from leaf-cutter ant dump, University of Wisconsin, Madison, United States - 3A20A | ecosystem: Environmental > Terrestrial > Nest > Insects nest > Nest dump... | reverse complement strand
AAAAGAATCGGTGAATGCGACGCTTGCTGTAAGTTTGGTAATGATTCGCTGTATTCGTGATTATTATGAATTAACCGGTGTGAAAGTCGGCTACAAACCGGCTGGCGGAATTCAGAAAGCAAAACAGGCTTTGGATTATTTGATTTTAATCAAAGAAGAATTAGGCAACGAGTGGCTGAACCCTGAGCTATTCCGTTTTGGAGCGAGTTCCTTGCTCGGTGATATTGAAAGACAATTAGAGCATTATGTTACAGGAAGCTATTCCGCTAATTATCGTCATCCGATGGCATAAAAAACTCTTGATTCGGAATTCAAAATTCGGAATTAAATCAATTATAAACTATCAATCATCAATTATAAAATCTGATGGAAATAAAAGAAATATTCGATACAATGGTTTACGGTCCCGCTCCGGAAAGTGCAGCTCCGGCTGTCGATTTTCTGGAATCTAAAAACAGAACTTTTGATTTGTTCATTAACGGAGAATGGACGAAACCCAATTCCAAAAAATATATGGAATCCAAAAATCCTGCGAACAAGGAATTTCTTGCAAAATTTGCAGAAGCCGATGAAAAGGATGTGGATAGAGCCGTGAAAGCCGCAAAAGAAGCCTTACCGAAATGGTCAGGTTTAAGTGGTTTTGAACGTGCAAAATATCTGTATGCGATCGCAAGACAGGTTCAGAAAAATTCGAGATTGTTTGCGGTTCTGGAAACATTGGACAACGGGAAACCGATCCGTGAAACAAGAGATATCGATATTCCGATTGTGGCGAGACATTTTTATCATCACGCAGGTTGGGCGAAATTAATGGATACCGAACTGAAAGATTACAAAGAAGTTGGCGTAATCGGACAAATCATTCCGTGGAATTTTCCGCTGATGATGCTTGCTTGGAAAGTTGCTCCTGCTTTGGCGATGGGAAATACAGTCGTTCTGAAACCCGCGGAATATACTTCATTAACAGCGTTATTATTTGCAGAAATCTGTGAAAAAATAGGACTTCCGAAAGGAGTTTTCAACATCATTACCGGAAAAGGGACAGTTGCAGGAACGGCTTTGGTCAATCATAAAGATGTAAACAAAGTCGCTTTTACAGGTTCTACGAATGTCGGGAAAATTATCAGAAGGGAAATTGCCGGAAGCGGAAAGAAAATCTCCCTGGAATTAGGCGGAAAATCTCCGTTCATCGTTTTTGAAGATGCCGATATCGATTCCGCGATTGAAGGAATTGTGGATGCAATCTGGTTCAATCAGGGACAAGTTTGTTGTGCAGGTTCACGTTTGTTGGTTCAGGAAAGTATCGCTGAAAAATTTTATAAAAAATTAAAGGAAAGAATGTCCACACTCCGTGTCGGAAATCCGATGGACAAAGCGATTGATATGGGTGCAATTGTAGATGAAACACAGTTCAAAACCATTGATAAACTTGTAAAACTCGGCATTAGCGAAGGATGCGAAATTTATCAGGCGAAAAACGCTGTTCCTAAAAACGGATTTTTCTATCCACCGACTTTATTTACTGATGTTTCCACTTCTTCAACCATTGCTCAGGAAGAAATTTTCGGACCTGTTTTGGTAGCGATGACATTCCGTTCTCACAACGAAGCAGTGGCTTTGGCGAATAATACAAGATATGGTTTGGCGGCAAGCATCTGGACGGAAAATATCAATCTTGTGTTGGATGTTGCTCCTAAAATCAAAGCCGGAAGTGTTTGGATTAACTGTACCAATCAGTTCGATGCTTCGGCAGGATTTGGCGGTTACAGGGAATCCGGATTTGGAAGAGAAGGCGGAAAAGAAGGTTTGTACGAATATATGAAGCCTAAAATCGAAGAAGAATTTTCTTCAAAACCAATTCTTCCAAAAGCGGAAAAGCCAAAAACCAAAAGCCAAAAGCCAAAAGCAATTTTGGAAGAAATCGACAGAACAGCAAAAATGTATATCGGCGGAAAACAGGCTCGTCCGGACGGCGGTTACAGTTTGGAAGTGAAAAATGCTTTCGGAGAGTACATCGGTGAAGTTCCGGGAGGAAACAGAAAAGACATCCGAAATGCGGTTGAAGCAGCGCACTCAGAAAAATCGTGGGCTGGAATGACGGGACACGCAAGAGCACAGGTTCTGTATTATATCGCTGAAAATCTGGCAATCCGTTCCGAAGAATTTGCGGAAAGAATTGTGGAAATGACCGACCAATCTCTGAAATCCGCTCAGGAAGAAGTGGAAAAATCCATTGAAAGAATTTATACTTACGCTGCTTTTGCCGATAAATATGACGGGCAGGCACATTCTACCGTTCAGAGAATGGTAACGCTCGCAATGCCGGAAGCTGTCGGTGTAATGGGAATTGTTTGTCCGGACGAAAATCCGCTTCTCGGATTTATCTCAACCGTGATTCCTGCGATTGCAATGGGAAATAAAGTGGTGGTGATTCCTTCCGAAAAATATCCGTTTTCAGCGACCGATTTTTACCAAATCCTCGAAACGTCTGATGTTCCTGGCGGAACAGTAAATATTGTAACCGGACACAAAGACGAACTCGCGAAAGAATTAGCGAGACATTATGATGTGGACGGAATCTGGTATTTCGGAACGAAAGAAGGCTGCAAAGATATTGAGCTGCTTTCCACAGATTCTATGAAACGATCGTGGGTGAATTTCGGGAAATACCGGAACTGGCTGGACAATGCGCAAGGTGAAGGCGAAGAATTTCTGCGTCACGCTACAGAAATCAAAAATATCTGGATTCCTTACGGAGCTTAAATTTTTTGAGATGATAAAATTTAACCCTTTCAGAGTTCAAAACTCTGAAAGGGTTTTTGGTTAAAATAAATCCTGAATGAATTTTTTAAAAATATTTTTGGATTTTGTCCAATTCTAGCTCTTTAAAGTCACTCACCACAATATCCGCCAAAGAATAATCCTGCATTTTGGAATGTTCGCTTTTGTAGGCGGCACAGAAAATTCCGGCTCTTTTTGCGGCAATAATTCCGTTAGTGGAATCTTCGATGACCATACAATTTTCTTCAGGTTCGCCCGATATTTTGGCAGCAAGAATGAAAATTTCAGGATGAGGTTTGGATTCTTTCAAAGCAGCACCGCTGATTTTCCCCAAAAAAAACTTTTCCAGATCAAATTTTTCAAAAACCCAGTTTATCGTGTTGATGTGAGCGGAAGAAGCCAGGATCAGTGTGATATTATTGTCGAAATAATGTTTTATTAAATCCAGGACGCCGGGAATCAGGTCGAAATCAGGATCATTGTCAAAAAGATATTTAAAATATTTTCTTTTTATTTCAGCGATTTCCTGCCATTTTATTTTTAAATGAAATTCTTCGATAAGTGTTTCACATACTTTTTGGGTGGAATTTCCGGTAAAAGTATTGTAGAGCTCATCGGGAACAGTGACATTAAGTTTTTCAAAAGTTTTGAGATAGGCTTTCCGGTGCAGCGGTTCCGTGTCCACAATTACACCATCCATATCGAAAAGTACTGCTTTTAAGGGCATTTTTGGATTTTTTACAAAAGTAATATATTATCACGTATTTTTATTTTTGGGTTACCGGTTTTTTAGTGCCGAAACATTTTTTCCATTTCGCTACCGTATTCCTGCTGAGCTTAAAATGATTTGCAAGCTGGCTGTTGTTGAGATTGTATTTTTTTTGATAATCCAAAATTTTCAGAATATCGGATTTGTTGTAAGAGCGGTGCTTCTGATTGAAATCTTCTGTCTGCTTGCCAGCTGTTCCGAAAATCTTCTCATTAAGCTCGATAATATTAAGAACAGATAAGTTTTCTTTGGCTATTAATGTTCTGCATTCCTCTTTTTTATGAGGAAATTTTATGGTAAGTATATCAGTAAAAATACGTTTGTAGTCCGGTATCATATCTTGTAATAAATGTTTTGAAATTCTATACCTATAAAAACTGTCTCTTTCAGCTTTCTATAAATCTGACATTTTCAGTAGTATTTTACTACTTCATACTGCGGAGTCTGGTTTGCGTTATAAAATAAATCTCTCAGACGTATCCACAAAATATATTCAAAGATGATAATATCATTGACCTTATCGTTTTTAAAAATAAAAACAGTCTCAGTCCTTAAGATAAAATGCTTTCGCTGCACATAAAACCAGGCATCATCGTATAAAACCTGTGAGGGAACTCCATAAAGCATTCCTATTTCCGCTTTTGACTTATGAAGATGCCTTTTTACCAGTGTGTCTATTTTCCGTATTTGCTTATCCATTTGTAAAGCGTGGTTTTAGGGATTCTGTATTTCTCAGTGATTTCTGATTTGCTCATTGCTCCCGACCGCACCCGTTCCAGAATAAAATCTATAATTTCTCTGGTATAGATATTTTTCCGAAATCTTGGAATTGTGGATTTTATATTTTTAGTTTTTTTGTCTCCCGTTGAGGCAGGAGCGTACAGAATCAGGTGTTGTGAATAGATTCTGAAGAAATCGTATTCCAGAATCTTGCTCCATCTTACAAGGATTTCCGTATTGAGACTTTTTTCCAAATACATTTTTTCGATTTCTTCTTCATTGCATTTCAGGAAATTGCAGATGCGGGATAAAGATATTTCGGTTTCGGCAACTCTTTCTTTGATCAGGTATCCGATATGGATGTCTTTAAAGTTCATTAAATTGTGTTTTGAAATTTATTACAGATGCGGGATAATCCGCCTTGTTTGATGTTAGGTTTGTATCCCGCTTTCTGTAACAGAAAAATGAGCTTCTTTATGGTATAGTCACTTTTGTGCTGTTCAGGGAGCCGTCATTATTCACGGTGATTTTGAATTTGCTTCCGTTTGGGCTGGTCAGGATAATTCCTGTATCGGCAGTATCATAATAGGAACTTCCTTCACCTACTAATTTTGTAATATTACCGGCAGAAACAGGCGAAGTTGTAGTCACTTTTACAATACCTGCAGATGATATGGTTTTCAGGATACCGTTAGTATCGGCTGTTACTATATTATCACCGGAGGATCCGGGATTTGAATTGATATCACGGATACGAACCTTACCTGAACCGATATCCAAACGTTCCGTAGGTGCAATAGCGATGTCAGTTCCGATATTGCCGTTTTTTAAAATGGTTAAGGCATTGCTGCGGGAGAAGACCGTTGTTCCATTTGAAGCACCGTTTCCAACCTGAAACAAGGCATCAGTTGCTACTTTGGTATAGGAGCTTCCTGTGGTAATGGCATTTGCGGTACCAATGGATATTTCGCCTATGGAACTGGCAATCGTTCCTTGTCCTAATGCTACGGATCCGATGCCGTTTGCGACGGTAACCTGTCCCATTGAAACAGAACCGCTTCCGCTGGAAACAGCATTATTTCCGAATGCTATGGCACTTTGTCCGCTGGCTATGGATTTATTACCCGCGGCTATGGCTCCGTAATTACCGCTCGCCTGTGTCTGATAGCCCAGTGCGATGGCTTGTCCGCCTGATGCTTTATTAGCCCAACCAAAAGCAGCAGATAGATAACCGATCGGTGATGTGCCTCCTGCTTCATCAGCATTTGGAGAGCCGCCGCGAACCGAACCGCGAACATCCAGCTCTGTAATAGGATTTTCCGTTGAAAAGACATTCCCATTACTACCACCAATACCTACATTTCCGGTCTGGTAAATATTTTGGGTGTTTGTGGTTGCTTTGTTCGTAGTGGTGGCAACTTGCCAAGGTTCTACGCCTGTTCCGGCTATGCTTTGCCAAAAGTCGCCGTCAAAATAGTAGTAACCGGTTTCGGTTATGTTCATTCTTTGTCCGGTATTGTTTCCGTTGGAAATATCTGTGATGTAAATTAATGTTCCTTTCTGGTCTGTACCGTAAAGCGAATTTCCTTTATTTGACAGTTCTTCTCTTGTGAGTCTCGGAGCTTGAAACCCTGTCATATCAGCAGCGAGAAGATTACCGGAATTGTCTTTTTTGCCATTCACATCCAAAGTTGTTTTTGGTGTGTCGGTATTAATGCCTACTCTTCCCTCCTGTGCGGAGATGAGGGTAGCAGCCGCAAAGAATATTGCTACGGCAATTGGTTTCATATTATTTTTCATCTATTTGAATTTAATTTGTTGAATTTTATTTCATTTTATTTAAGTTTAAAAAGTTACAGATAAAGATCATTCTGTACATTTTTTTAAGAATGAGAAAAAAGCAGAGAAAAGTACCTTTAAATGTTAATTTTTTCTGCTTATCAGATTGTTATGTTGTTAGTTAATAGGTAAAGCATAGATCCACCTTTCCCAAGCAGCATTAGAAAATAATCCTGTAGGGCGCATTACTGTAGCAGGAAAAGAGGAAGCCGGATATGTCCAAAAAGCAGACATATAGTAAGTTTTAGGAGAAGAAGTACTATTGTAAATTTGTACAGATCCTAAAACCATTCCATATTTTGATCCTCTTGTAAAGTTTCCTGCTCCTTGTCTGCCACCACCTGAACCGACCTGTATATCAGCTGACATTGCCCCTCCGGGAGTGTCTGACAGAAGAGAGAGAACCCAAATCTGTGTATCACTTGTAATTACAGGATATGAATTTGAAGGATCAGTGCTGTCATAAAGAATCATTACAGATCCGTAATTAACCTGCCATTTCCCAGGGGGCAGGGTAATGCTGCCACCTGTATCATAACGTTGTCCTGCATTTGGCATATTAATTCAGGAGCCTGCCAATGTTCCTGCAATCAATCCAATGGTATTCGGCTTCCACGAAGCATTTCCGTTAGTGTCAGATGTTAAAACGTATCCATTACTTTGTGTGCCATCTACAATTCTTACCGCCGGAGAAGTGGTATTGCTGACGTGTAGCTTTACAGAAGGATTTGTATTATTAATGCCCACATTTCCGTTATTAAGCACCGTAACCATTTCTGTTGTGGATGAGTTATTAATTTCTAATGCTTTGGTGGCATATGTATTATCTTTGGATACAATATCCAAAGTAGCGGATGGTGAAGGTGTATTAATCCCTACATTGCCATTTTGAGCAAAAAGGAATAAGCTATAAATAAGGGAAATCCCTAAAAATATTTTTTTTGTCATTGTAATAATTTTTAAATTTATATGGAACAAGCTCGTTATCTTGTCCTGAAGCTTTTCATCACTTGGAAGCCATTAGTTCTTTCAGTTTCGCGATATACAAGATTATTACCGGTTACCTGAAATATCATATCAGAACCTATGGCAAAATCAAAGGTCAGAAGATCAGTTCCTTCTCCTGTTATGGTCATAGGATTCACATTTCCTGCAATATTATATGCTTTTCTTGTTAACCGGAAACCTTTATCCTTAGACCATATAATATCAGCGTGTATAATTCCTCCTACACCGGCTTGTCCGTAAGCAAATCCCGAAAGTACAGAGAAACGGACTATACTGCCATTATTCAAAGTACATAGTGTTTTATTTGTGGTTGTCGAAGTATAGGTTCCGTCAAATGTTATGGCATTGGCGTTTTCGAGAGCAGGATTATACTTTACATAAACGTTTCCGTTATTATCTGCTACCAGCTGCCTGAACGCATTGTAATTGACAGAAGCGGCTTGTCTCATATTTGTACCACTCAGCGTTCTTAACCTTACTGCAGATTTTGTGTTGGACGGAGCAGATACTTCAAGCTGTGCCACAGGATTTATTGTATTTATACCGGTATTCCCGTTATTCAGAATCGTTATCATTTCCAGATTGTCCTTATTGTTGATTTCGATCGCTTTTGTTGATCCCGTATTATCTTTACTTACAATATCCAGCTGTGCAGATGGTGCGTCCGTATTGATTCCGACCAGCTTTCCTTGGGAGAATAATGATGATGGAAAAAAATACAGAATTCCAATAATTACAGTTATTATTTTTTTCATAATAAAGAAATTAAATATTAAGATCTGGTTCTGTAACTATTAAAAACTGTAAACGGAACATTGCTTCCGCTGCTTACCTTATACTGGAGAAAACCGGGCGTACCACCACCGGTTGGCGGTAATGGGGAATAAAAGACCAGATCTCTTCCCGTTCCATAATCGAATGTAAGCGTGTTGGTTCCGATTCCTGTGATGGTAAGCGTATTTGCATTCACAGACGATGAACCGTAGGTGCTGACCTGAAATCCGCCATCGCGGGAATAAGTAATATCCGCATACAATACGGAGCCGCCATTCGCTGTGTCGCCGAAAACAAAATCGGAAAGCAGCTGAAACTGTACAACGCTTGCGACACCGATCTCTACAAAATTAGTATAGCTTGTACTAGCGTTATATATGCCATCAAAGGTAAGGGCACTACTATGGACGGTTCTGATATCGTATTGCAGGAATACATTTCCATTATTATCCGCGACAAGATCGCTGAATTGATTGTAATTAAGCGCAGAAGCTGTTCTGTCCTTTGTATTGCTCAGGTTGTTTATTTTCAGCACCGGCTTTGCAGCGCTTCCCGAATTTACATTGAGCTGGGCAGTGTTATTAGCTGTGGTTGAGCTGTTGATTCCTACATTTCCGTCGTTTTGTACGGTAAGCATTTCCAATGCGGAAGAGTTGTTAATTTCCAGTGCTTTTGTTGCAGAGGTGTTTCCGCCTGATACGATGTCTAAAGCGGCTGATGGTGATGCTGTATTAATCCCTACATTACCATTCTGAGCGAAAAAGAATACGCTATAAATAAGGGATATCCCTAAAAAAAATTTTGTCATTATATAATATTTTAAATTGTTAATGTGTTTCCCGGAGTGCATTGGGAAAATCTTTTAATTTTTGATTTGAAAAATATTATACGACAGGAGGAGGTCTGCACCGGTAATTTTTTTTGAAACCTTGCTGTAATATTGAGAAATGGTTATCGTTTCTTGTACGTTCCTTATAATAATATATAAGATGGTTTAAATTATGGTAAACATTGTTATCAGCGAAATGGTATTTTACCTGTTGGTTAGCCGGAGGTGCAATACAGGAACTTTTGGAGACAGAATAATTTGTAAAATGTTCCGCAGGTAAAGTAGAAAACTCTACTTTATTCTTAATAGTTGCAGTTTTGGGAACTGCGTTTTGCTTATGGATTTCCGTTTTTTCTTCGGTTACTTTTGCTAAAGCTTTGGGCGGATTATTTTTTATATTTTCGGAAACAGGTTCAATTTTTACCTTTTCCACATTATGCAGACCGTAAACTTTCGCATTTCCTGCAATATAGATTTTGGGCTTTTCCGTTTTTGTAACCGAAACGGAATCTGAAGCATAAACATTTGCTCCGATTGTTATGCTCAGCGTATTGCTTTTATCAGATATTTGAGCATTGATGAAACAAAAGCACAGCAGAAATATAAAGACCCAGCTTCTCTTTCCGAAAAAAGAAAAGAGAAACCGGGAAAATTTTTCATTATTTGTGCTGTGGTTCATTTGTGTTTTATGAAGTGAATTTTCGCTATTCTTTTATAAATTTTATGCTTTGTTTTTCAGCTCCGGAATTCGTTTGCAGCAGATAAGTTCCTTTCGGTAAGGAAGAAACATCCGCTTTGTTGTTGTCTAATTTCAGGGATTTTATTTTCTGCCCGGTAATGCTGTATATTTCAGCACTTTGTATTTTTCCTCCTGTAATAGTCAGGATGTCTTTAACCGGGTTAGGAAATACCGAGATATTATTTGGAGTTTTAATATTCTGGCTGGCAAGTGTAGCCGATGTTAAATCCAGATAAAATCCAACAGTCTGAAAAGTAGCGGTTTTAACACCCAAACCTACGATTTTCATCTTATCGCTGGAGATAGCAACCGGAAAGGAAAGCTTAATTCCCTGTGTATCAATTCCTAATCCTGTTACATAATCGTTGAGGTTTACACGTCCTCCTGAAGGTGTCCAGATAAATCCTTCACCTCCGACCACGCTTCCCGGAAAAGGACGATAATATCCCAAAACAATACTGCCGTCTTCCGAAACAGCCATAGAAGCTCCTCTGAAAGAGCTGCCGGCATTAGGATGAGTGATATAAGTAACTCCGGAACCTTCTTTCCAGACGTAAGCATTCGGGTTGGATGTTCCCACAATTGTTTTCCCGTCTTCAGCAACAGCCCACGCTTCACCTACTTTAATATTGTTGTTATCGAGAATGAAACTCTCAACACCGTTTACCCATTTTGCTCCCCGGAAAGAGCTTCCTTCAAGCTGATAACCTACAACCACGGTTTTGTCAGTGCTTATACCATTGCCTCTGGAGCTTAAACCACTCACAATACTTCCCAAATCCTGCATTCCGTTTACAGCATCCCATTTTAAAGCGTGCCAATCGAATTCGGATATTTGACCTGCTCCTACAATTGCAGTTCCGTCTTTGGAAAAATCTGTCGCATAGCTGAGTAAATTCCAACCGGACTGAAGCGGAGCAATACTTCCTAAAAATGTCCAGGTTCCGGTAGCCAAATCATAAACAGCGACTTCAGGAACATTGGTGTCGGGATTAGTTACTGTTGAGGCGATTTTGCTTCCATCACGGGTAATTCGTGCATATCCGGAAATAGCGGAACCGATTCCGCTACCGATTTGAACAAATCCTCCGGTGCTGTCCCATTTATAGGTATCTCCGCTGGATGTATTGAAAAAGGAAACAATGCCATTGTCAGAAACGCCTCCCGGAATATATTCTCCAACGGTCATTACTGTTAATTGTGCGGATATGAGCTGATTTGCCAATACCAAGGCAAGTCCTGTCAGAAATTTGTAATTTTTTTTCATTGTTACTTCTTTATTTTTATAGATTTATGACGGCAATATTACCCGTAATAAAGTCCTTATGAAAAGACTTGTCTTTAGATTTTGCGTAAAATCGAAAAATAAATTATCATAAATAATTGATTATAAAATATTTAAATATTTTTGTAAAATAGAGTAATTCCTTTTGAATTCGTGAATTTTAAAAGTTGTGTTTGATACTTTTGCTGTATGAATTATCCTGCAAATTTCGATATGAATATGCGCGGGTTGGTATTGATGGAACCTAACATTTTTAAAATTTAAAAATAAGCACCTATAATGAAAAATTATTTTGTATTTTTTCTCCTTCTGTTTCTATCTTCAATGCTCTCTGCACAGGTAGAAAAAGATTTCTATTCTCTTGCAAGGGAAGCGGTGGAAAAAGCATATCAGAATCCGGATGATGCCATCAAATTTTCAGGAAACCTCCTGCTGAACGACAATGATACCGAACACCAGATTGTAATGAGCCAGATTACGGCTTTGGCTTACACTCTGAAAGGTGATTATGTACAGTCGGTAAAAGCTTCGTTGGAAAGGTATGATTCGGGAATCAAGAATCTTTCTCCTTACGCCGGTATGATGCTTAACTACAACCTTGCAAGCCAATATCAGAACTTCGGACTTTACAGGCAGTCAGAAAAAGTGATACAGGCTGCTGTAAAGGAAAAACAGAATAACGATATAAAGGAAAATGTTACACTTGCCAAATTTTACCAGCTGGAAGCGATTAATCTCAAATTTCTGGAAAAGCCAAGTGATGCTTTCAGATGGCTTTCAAAAAGTAATCAATATCTGTATAAGAACGAGAGCGGCAAAAGCATCTTTGCCATAGAGAATACGATACTGGAAGCACGTCTTTTGCTGAGAACCAACCGCCTGAAGGAAGCTGAAAAGATTATGGCTGATGTTATCCCCGACATTGAGAAGGAGCGGTACCCTTATCTTTATTCGCTGGCTTATGAATGCCTTTCAAAAATTTATTTTTCCGGAGAAAAGTATGAAGAAGCGCTTTCCGCACTGGAAAAAGCCGATGCTGAAATTAAGGATCTGGATTATCTTCCGCTGAAAATTAAAATCAATGAAGGTTTGATGAAGACTTATTCCGCACTCAACGATACGGAAGGATACCGGAGAATTTACGACCTTTATACAGCAGAAAAAAATAAGACTGATGCAAGCAAAAAGGAAGGCATTCGCAACATCATAAAGCTGACTGAGAAATTCCGCTCTATTGACAGTGATTCTATTCTCCGGCAGCAGAAGAAAAAATTTAATATTGTGCTTCTGATTTCACTGATTTTCGTTGTTTCAATTCTGTTCATCTGGCTTTATCTGCATTATCAGAAAAGGCAGCTCGAAAAGCAGCAGTTAATCTTTGACCGGCTTTACCGGAATATTAATCCTGATTTTTCCGAAGAAAATGAACAAGCAGAAAACAAACGAAACAAGACATCCAGGACACCGAGCCAGATCCCTTCCGAAGTAGAGACGGAAATACTGCGGAAGCTGGAAGAGTTTGAAAAATCGGAGGATTATCTGAACAAGAATATGACGCTTCCCACACTTGCCGGTCAGCTGGAAACTAACACAAGATATCTATCCGAAATCATCAATACCTATAAAGGCAAGAATTTCAAAATGTATATCAATGAGTTGAGAATCAATCATATTGTCCGTTTATTAGCGACCAATCCGGCATTCCTTAATTATAAGATAAGCTATCTTGCTGAATATTGCGGATTTACTTCGCACAGCACCTTCTCGATTGTTTTTAAAACCATAACCGGTATGTCTCCGCAGGAATTTATCAATAAGCTCACTAAAAATCCTGAATTATGAAAAAAGCATTATTTATATTTTTTCTTGGCATCTTTAACCTGAGCATCGCACAGAACATCAAAGAAGATTCTCTGTATAAAAAAGCGCAGGCAAATGTTTACAATGATCCGGATAAGACTATCGAAACTGCAAAATACCTCCTTAAAAGAGAAAAAAGCACCGACGATATTGTTACAATAAACCTGCTGATTGCCAATGCTTATCTGTCAAAGCGAAATTTTGATGAATCGCTGAAATATGTTTTAAAGGCAAAATCGCTGCAAAATAAAATTGAAGACCCTTACAGGAAAATCGTTCTGCTCACCGCCATTGCCATACAATATCAGCAAATGGAGCTTTTTGATAAAAGCCTGGAATCGCTGGACGAACTGGATGATCAGCTCACGCTGTATAACGGAGATAAATATCTTAAGTATGGTGAAATGGCGAAAAGTGCTGCTATCCGCGGTATGATTTACAGGAATCAATACAACGCAAAGCTGGCGCTGGAGAAATTTTTTGTTTCAGTTAACTATTTTCAGGAAGTGATGAAGGGAAAGCCGGCATCGGAACTGAAGCAGACCTTTGCCAATCTGAGCGTCATCTATTACAACATTGCCGCAAGCTATATCGACCTGAAAACGCTTCCCAAAGCACAGGAATACTACTTAAAATCCGATGAATATGCGGAAAAAGCGGAAGCTAAAAACCTGAAAGCCTTTGCCTTAAAAGGTCTTGCCGAAGTTCAGACATTGAAAGGAGAGCATAAAGAAGCGGTGAATACACTGGAAGAAGCGCTCCGTTATTCGACCGATATTGGTGATATGATGCTAAGTGAAAGGATTTTCAGAGGTCTTGCTGAAAATTATTTTGCGACCGGCGAGTTTCAGAAATACAGGGAATTCAATGAGAAATCCTTTGAAATACAGCGAAAAAGGGAACAAAACGAACTCGAATCCATCAACCGAACAATTGATGCCCAGACTGATGAAACATCCAGGCAAAATATCGAGGTAAAAAGCAGATATTCCCGTTATATTGATGTGGTAATAGCTTTGGGAAGCTTTATCCTGCTCATTGCTTTATATATGATAAGAAAAATATTCATTAAAAATAATGAGCTCAGAAGAAAGGTAGAAGAAAAAATTAATGTTTGAAATGTTCCGTAGAAACAAGCTGTTCATAGAAAAAATGGATGTTTTTCCGGATATTATTTTTGGACAAAAAAAAACTATCTCAATATATTAAGATAGTCTCTTTTTATTTTTAAATGCGGGTTATTTAACAATCAATTTTTTTGTAATCCTGTTTCCTTCCGGAGTATTAATGACTAAAATAAGATTTTTTGTGCCTTTAGCAGCTTTAGCCACATTTATTTTGAAATTATTAGAACCGGCTGAAAGATTTCTTTCCTGAGATGTTATAAGTTTTCCGGTGAAATCATACAATTGAATTTTTGCGGTTCCTGATTTTCCAACTTTTAAAACTACATTCAGATCGTCAATAACCGGATTCGGATAGAACTTTACATTTGCATTGCCTATTCCAGTATCCTCATTTGCTAATACAAGCTCGGGTATATACGCGATCCATCCGTATGCGATAACTGCAGGTCCGTCTTCGAAACCTGCAATGAATTTTCCGTTTGGTGAAATCGCGGCAGCAGCTCCCATAGACTCGTTAGTAGAATTTACCGTCGCTCCGTGATCCTGCAAATAGGTTTTAAGATCTACAGGCTGTGTTCCTAATCCCGGATTGTAGATCATAGCGTATCTGTTTGCCTGTTGCGGCTTAAACCACATTCCTACAACTGTTCCGTCATCAGAAATAGATGAAAAAGCTCCACCCGCATACACTGCAGGATTTGGGTTTGCAAACTCCGTATAGCTGTAGGAAACCGGATCATAAATAAAAGGAAGATTATCAAAAAAACCAACGGCAACACCATTTTTATTGATGCCTTTCACTTCATTGTTTACAACAGTAGGCAGATTTCCGTTTTTTGTAATGTATTTAAATACTCCGCTATTGCTGAAAAGTATAGGTACTCTTCTTGTAGAAGGTGTCGGAATATCTACCCAGCCTGCCGCATTTCCGGAATCATTCACAGTATAGAACGCTCCGTTCACAAAATCCGGATTACTTGCTCTTACTGTCGTAGAAGTTTGGATATCATACACGAACGGAACTGCATAATCCGTATTGTCTGTTTCATCAAAAATTCCCATTTGACCGGCAACATATCTTCCATTTTCAGAAATCTGATATGGTATACTTTCTGTAAATGTAGCAGATGATGTGGTGTTTTCAGGAAATGGAATTGTAACCCATTCGTTGCTGCCTTTCAGTTTATAGGCAGCTAACATAAGATTGCCGCTTATAATGCTGCCGACCATATCCCCGTTGTTATTAATTCCTCTCAATCTATATATTCCCTGCTCTTTTGGAACATAGGTATCGGCGGACCAAGAGTATATCAGACCATACGAAACGGCATCACCATTATCATTTACGTCCTGAAAAGCAGAATTGAGAACTGCAAGCTTGCGATATTCCTGAGCATTGCTGTTAAAGCTGAAAAACAGCAGAGCTGCTCCGGAAAAGAGTTTAATTTTTTTCATTACTTTTTAATTAAATTGTTTCAGGCAATAGTAAGAATTAAACATTCCGTAATGCTAATAAATATCTTTCGATTTTCATTAATTTCGAAAACATACATAAAAAGAAATATGAAAAAACGGGGCACGATGCCCTTGAAGGTTAAGAAAATGAAAGATTCAGAATTCACGAATGTATCATATTCAAAACTTCCTACGCAATAGTTTTCTCGATTTGAGCGTATTCATCGATGTTTCCGGTTTTTGCTTTCTGGAAAAGATGATTCAGCTACAGTTTATGTCCGAAAATTTCTTCGTCACGGTTTTGAGCTCTGCTTCCGGTAATCATCACAACAACAGGAAAATCCTTGTTTTTCGGTTTCACGAAAGTTCCGGCTAAAAGATTTCCTTCCGTTTCATTTCGGAACAAAACCTCTTCCGTATCATAATCGAAAGGCGGTTTCGGGGTTTGCGGACAATTCAGGGAAAGATTTTCTCCGCCGGATTTTTCCAAAATTAAAGGAAGCTCCATTCCGTTTTGGGAAAATGTTCTTTCAATTTTTTTATCTTTCAGAATTCCTTTGTAGGTAAGATTCATTGCAGGCATCGAAATCGTGATTTGGTTTCCTGAAACTTCGGTTTTTTCCACCGGAATTCCTTTCGCTCCCTGAAACGGAGAATCCATCGTATTTTTGTAAGAATTTTCGTTTTTTTCAATATGAAAATCAACGGGAGTTTACTTCCCCTAACATCAAGCTCGTCTTTCCACGAATCTGAAAAACTCTATGATGAAGCGGTAATGCACATCAATAAAGCGATCAGAGAAAATAAGCAGGTTTTCATAAATAATAAATAATAAGTTTTGAAATAATTTCGGCAAGGATCAAAGCAATGGCGAAGATGATATAATGCTGAGATTTTTTAGCATTGGCAGCAACACGGAATCCGTTCACCAAAAGAGCAATTCCGTACACCAATAAAAACAGACTCAGGCAGCTGAATATCAATAAAATAATAATTTCCGAAGCAGGAAGCTGCAATCCGTTTTTATTGGAAATGCTTGTCATTATTTTATCGCTGATTTCTTCAATTGGCATAAATACAATGAGAAATGTAGTGAGATAAACCGGAATTCTGGAAATAAACGAAGCATTCAGAATATCGATCATTCTGGTTTTCGGATTGACGAGTTTTCCCGCCGCAAAAAGAAAAAGGCAAAGCACGATTACATCGATCGCATTCGCTGCAAATGCTTCGTTAAAAGTGATTCCTTTAAAAATATGAATATCGAAAACCCCGTCAAAGATCATTTGCAGCTTCCATGAAAGCGCAGTTCCGATTCCGAACGTAATTACACCGATAAACAGGAGAATTTTATCGGAAACAGATTCAAAAGGATTATATAAAAATTTGAGTTTCATCGTTTATTCTTTTATGGTAATATTAGAATTTATTTTTAAAAGCTCATTTTTGAAATCATTAAAATCTTTCGGGGAAATAATAATATAATCGTATTTTTTCCAGTAGATTTCCATCCGTCCGAAAATGCTCGGAGCAGGAGAGGAAAGCGGATTCCACGTTTTTTCAATTTTGTAAATGGCATTCACGGGAATTTTTGTCGTCCCGAAAATTCCGTTTTTGATATGAAGAAAATTCTGTTCGTCAATACAATACCGGATTGAAAAAAAGGTGTAATTTATAAATACTAAAATGATAAATCCGGTTACAACAGCACTTATTTTTTCATCCGTAAAACCTGAAATAATCATAAAAGTGAAGATCAGGTTCAGTGGAATGAGAAGTTCCCAGCCGATTTTTACAGGAATATTTTTCATAGCTGCATTGTTTTTATTTTGCTGATGAGATCGTCCATTTTGTTCCGCATTGTGGGATAGGAAAGTTCCGCCTGTTTCGCCATTTCCTTAATGCTTCCGCTGGAAAGAAAAAAGCTGAGAATAAAATCCTGTTCTTCACGGGAAAGCTTCAGGAAGAGCGGAAGCTCATAATTTCCGTTGACTTCGGTTTCGCAATGGCTGCATTTCATCTGGCTTACAGAAAGTGCGTTTTCGCAGCTCGGACATTGAGTGGGAAGTTTCATTATTTGAGATTTCTGGTTCAAAGATAAAAAATATTTTTAATAAAATTAAAAATATTTTTAATAAAGTTAAAATTATTTTAAAATAAATTTGATTGCTTGTCGATTTTTCGGTTTCATTTCTTCGGAAACTTTTTTATTTTTGAAAAATGAATACTCTTTTTGAAAACACCGCTGATCCGTCCGAAAATCTTCTTCCCAAAGACGGAACAGTCCATTATTACGGGAAAATCTTCACAAAGGAAGAATCGGATTGGTATTATGAGAAATTATTTTCAGAAATTCCCTGGAAAAATGATGAAGCGGTGATTTTCGGAAAGCTGATTATGACCAAACGAAAAGTAGCGTGGTTTGGTGATGTTCCCTTTGAATACACTTATTCCAACCGGACAAAACGTGCGGAAATCTGGAATGAAACACTTTTGAAACTGAAAAAAAGAATCGAAGAAATTTCGGGGGAAACTTTCAATTCCTGTCTTCTGAATCTCTATCACGACGGTTCCGAAGGAATGGCATATCACAGTGATGGCGAAAAAGACCTGAAAAAAAACGGAGCGATTGCATCACTCACTTTCGGTGCGGAACGGAAATTTTCTTTTAAGCATAAAATCAGTAAAGAAAAAGCGGAACTCATTTTAGAACACGGAAGTTTACTGATAATGAAAGATGAAACTCAGAGCTTCTGGCTTCACCGGCTTCCTCCGTCAAAGAAAAATTTTTTCCCAAGGATCAATCTTACTTTCCGGACGATTGTGGAATAGATGCAGGGTGCAAGGTGCAAAATTCAAGATTCAAGATTCAAATTCTCTTATTCACTTGGTCTCAAAGTCTCAAAGTCCCAAAGTCTCAAGGTCAAAAACCCAAATTAAATTATTATAAACCTCCTGGCTTCCATCTTCCATCTTCCAACTTCCATCGAAATTTAATTTCCTGAATTTTACATATTTACAAAAATTTTATAAAAACTTTATCAAATTTTAAGAATCAGGTATGATTTTTATTGTTACATTTGGGATTATTAACTTTAAAATCATAATTAAAAAATTCAACTATGAAAAAAACAATTGCAATGGCTTTACTGGCACTTACCGTGTCTTTTGGGGCAGTTTCCTGTAAGAAAAAAGTATCCGATGCTGATCTGCAGACGAAAGCAACCGCAGTAGTAACTGCAAATCCTACAGCTTCTGTAGAAGTAAAGGACGGTGTTGCTCATCTTAGCGGAACTTTCGCTACGGAAGAAGAAAAAAATGCTGCGATCGCTTCCCTGAAAACTATTGAAGGCGTAAAAGACGTAATGGATATGGCAACTGTAGCACCACCGGTTGTGGAAACTACTTCTGCTGTTGATCCTGCCGTTCAGCAAAAAGTAACGGACGCATTGAAAGATTTCCCTTCCGTAAAAGTGGAAGTGGTAAATGGGGAACTTACCTTAACAGGAAATGTGTCTGCAACACAGGCGAGAAAAATCAAGGAATCCGTGGATGCTTTGAAAGTAGGAAAAGTAAATTATAACTATACCGTAAAATAATTTAATACAATGAGTTTACAAGATAAATACGCAAGCGTAGTCGCTGCAGCACAATCTGCAGGAGTGTCCAATTTACAGGTTTCCGAGCAGGATGGTATTCTGTATGTTTCAGGAAATGCTTCCAGCTCCGCAACGAAAGATGCTGTCTGGAATGCTTTGGGAACAATTGATCCTACTTATTCCGCATCGGATATCAATATTGATGTACAGGTTGCAGGTTTGGCTGCCGGAACCTCTTTAACAGTCGCTACAGAGCAATCCAACCTTAATATCAGACAAGAGCCTTCTACAGAAGCTGCTGTTGTAGGAAAAGCCGCAAAAGGTGAGACTGTAACTTTGGTAGAGCAATCTTCCGATGACTGGTGGAAAATCAGAACTGCGGACGGAGAAGAAGGATATGCTTATGCAAGATATTTGCAGGCGTAAAATTTTTTATAATATTTTTTTGAAACACCCTTTTTAGGGTGTTTTTCTTTTGTTTCCGGATAAAAAATGTAATAAAAATCCAAAATAAATCCTGAAAATCGGGAAAAATATTCAGGGTTTTTTATATTTGTAAAATACACGTAAGTATAATAACAAAAAGGAGTAGAAATCTGATTCTTTTGCATCAAGGCAAAAGAATAATTAAAAAAAGAATCTACTTTTTGTTATCTACTTTTTTTAAATGAAACTTTATGAAAGGTCAAAACAAACTATTCATTGCTATTATCATCGGATTGGTTTTAGGAATCGCAGCGGGCGGAATTGTACATTTAAAATATCCGGATTCGTCAGACGATTTTTCCAAAAATATCAAACTTTTCGGAACACTTTTCATCCGTCTCGTTCAGATGATTATTGCACCACTGGTTTTTACTACTCTTGTTGTAGGAATCGCGAAAATGAGCGATGTAAAAATGATCGGAAGAGTAGGAACCAAAGCGATGCTGTGGTTTATTACCGCTTCATTGGTTTCTTTATCAATCGGGTTGATTTTAGTAAACTGGCTGGAACCGGGACACGTTACACAGCTTCCTGTTCAGGATGTTTCTTCCGCGGATGAACTGGTGAAAAATTCCAAAGGATTTTCACTGGAAGATTTTGTGAAGCACGTAGTTCCGAAAAGTTTATTCGAGGCTTTTGCTTCCAATGAAGTTTTACAGATCGTCGTGTTCTCCGTAATGTTCGGCATCGCTCTTGCCAATATGGGCGAAGATTATACAAAACCGGTACTGAAAGCCTTTGACATTTGTGCTCACGCCATTCTGAAAATGGTAGGTTATATTATGTGGGTGGCTCCGCTCGGAGTTTTCGGTGCGATTGCAGCAGTTGTCGCGACCAATGGTTTTGATATTTTCAAAGTTTATGCAATTTACCTCCGCGATTTCTTTTTCGCACTTGCTATTTTGTGGCTGATCTTATGTATTGTCGGTTATCTGATTTTAGGAAACCGGTTGTTTGAGTTATTAAGAAGAATCAAAGAACCTCTGCTCATCGCATTTTCCACCACAAGTTCCGAAGCAGTTTTCCCAAAACTGGTGGAAGAGCTTGAACGTTTCGGCTGCAACAACAGGATTGTTTCTTTCATTTTACCGTTAGGATATTCTTTCAATCTGGACGGAAGTATGATGTATATGACTTTTGCTTCCATTTTCATCGCTCAGATCTACGGAATCGATATGACTTTGGGACAGCAGATCACGATGCTTCTTGTTCTGATGCTTACTTCAAAAGGAATTGCAGGTGTTCCGAGGGCAAGTCTGGTAATTATTGTCGCTGCCTGCGGAATGTTTGATATTCCGGTGGAAGGAATCGCCCTGATTTTACCGATTGACCATTTCTGCGATATGGGAAGAAGTATGACGAATGTTCTGGGAAATGCTCTGGCAACTTCGGCAGTTTCCAAATGGGAAGGACAGCTGGAGAATCACGGCGGAGATTTGTAAAATTTCATTCATAAGAAGAACATATTCCGATTTATCTTAAAAACAACAAAAACCGCTTTCCTGCGGTTTTTTCATTTCTGTTTTTTTTTAATAATACTTTTATTACATTCTCATTCAAATAATCCTTTTAATTGACTAAGATTTGTGTTAACCCCTAAATAAAACATATATAAAGGTGCAGTAGTAAAATTGCCTCGAATTTGTCCACCTAAAATCAAGTTTAGTCCACCAATATTATTCTCAAAATAAGAATGGATTAGAAAAAATGGTGTTACTCCATTTTTTTCATTAAACGTCGGAAGTTCATTTTGAGATTGAGAATATAATTTAGGATTCAGTTGTGTATTTGATAATCCTGATGTTCCCTGAAAAAAGTATTTTAGTTTGGCTTTACCACCAAAATTGAACTTAGCTGTTGCACCTGCTCCAAAATAAGCTCCAATATTTTGTTTTGTGTAAGAAACATCCCTGTTCAAATAGGAAAGGGGTATTAGGTTACCTTGAGGAATCGTAGCTTGAACAGCATCCAGATTTTTTATTGTTACAGAAGTTCTCATATTTGAAATCAACATTTCCCCGTGAGCGTGTAGATACAAAGAGTTATAATTTTTTAAAAACTTCCACAAATACTGTATGTAAACACTATAAGTACTTAATTTTACCTTATAATCATATTGATTATATTCTATGAAATATGTATTTCCGGGCTCAGTAGAAGACAGCGGACTTTCAAGTACATTATCAATTTGATTAAAAGATCCGTCATTGATTTCAGCCGCATAATAGTTGGCTTTAATCATACCGGTGTTAATATAATGTTTGGAAGCATCTCCATCTTTTTTTAAATTAAAGAAATAATTAATGTGTCCAAAATAACTTAAATCGTTTTTTGTAGTATTTCCAAAATCAAAATTGACAGCATTTGTATAAATAAATTCATATTCTTCATTTTCTTCCAATTTCATTTTGTTTTGGATAGTATCACTTTTTTGCCCAAAAAACAAAACCGGGCACATTGCTAAAAGTAAAATGTAAATTTGAGTTTTCATAATTGTATTGTTTTAGTTATTATTTATTACGCCATTCTTTGGCAAGTTTTTTATCTTTCTTTACACTAAGACCACCTTCATACATCTCGGCAATCCTATTTTTTGCCAGTTTTTTATATTCTTCACTATGAACTTCTCCACTCTTGGTTTCTTCATAAGCTTTTAATAACCACTCCATTGCTTTTTCGTAATTTTTTAAATAAAAATAACACTCTCCCAGACCATAATAAATACCTCCATCAGCTTTCCCTTTCTCAACAACCTTTAGGTTCCATTGTATAGATTTCTCACAATTTTGGGTCACACCATAACCGTGCATATAGAAATATGCGATTTGTCCCATAGCAGTTACATTATCCTTTTCAGCAGCTTTGCTGAACCATTTCATTGCTTCTTGATAATTTTGAGAAACTCCTTGTCCGGAATAGTACATTGTGGCAATATTATTCATTGAGCCGGAATGCCCTTTTTGAGCAGCTTTTTTTAACCATTGTAATGCCTCGTTATAGTCTTTAGAAACAACCAGATAATACGTTCCAATATTATAACAAGCAGAGGCGGATCCTTTTTCCTCAGATTTTTTAAACCATTCCATCGCTTCCTGATAATTTTGATCTTTATAATAACTCCGACCTATATATCCCATTCCGTTTATATTTCCTTTATCAGCAGCTTTCTTATATAATTCCATAGCTTTTGATTCGTTTTGAGCTATGCCTTTGCCATTGCGATAATACCATGCTAAGTTTGCCATAGCTGAATAATTTCCTTTATCAGCAGCTTTGCGATAATAATCTATTGCTTCTTGATAGTTTTCTTTTTCGAAAGCATCTTGACCATTTTTATAATCAGAATCATTCTCCTCTTTTAAAAGATTAGTCAAACTATTTACTCTTTTTTCCACAGCATTCGCTTCCTTAAATTTGTCCATATCTACATCTTTCTTCTTGGCAGCATACTGCATATATTTTTTTACCTGTGAAATCAGAATTTTAGAAACATCTTCATCAGGACTGCCATAATCCAATGTTTTGTCCAAAGAAACAATCATCAGATACCCAACTTTTGGTGTCCATTCCCCCAAAAGTTTTTCGGCTTCTGTAAGATGTGTGATGGCTTTGCTGTAATCTTCCGCTGCAAAAGCGGTTTCTGCTTCTTCGTATTCTATACGGGCTTTCATATCGTTTTGTGAAAAAGCCAAGACAGAGATAAATAGTAGTAAGAATTGTAGTGTTTTCATAATAAGTTTACTGGATATTTGCATTATACATATCTTCATCTATGGAGCTATAAAATTCACCTCCTTTTGTTTTATAATAAATATGTGTAATTATTACAACTTTGCCCATAAATTCCCAGACATAAGAATCAGCAGTCCCTCCATATTCAAATACATTGTGAGAAACTGCATTTTTTTTTGGCTCAAAACCAAATAATTGTGAATACTTCTTTAAATATCTTTGAACCAGTTCCTTTCCTTTTGAATATTCTGAATTATCATAAAAATTCTCTAACCTAAGATAGTAGCCACAACTTAAATTATTTGTATTAAAATAAAAACGGTTATCATCCATCAAAAGTATACCACTGGATTTTTTTGCTATGTATAAAATTTAAATGAGGCTTTTCATTTAAATATTTGGTTATGTTTTTACTTTTTTTAAAAGAATATGTTTTTTTAAACTCTTCTAAAGATAAACCGTCTTTATAGTTTTTAATCGTACTGTAATTAATAAATATTTGTTCTTTATTTTTTTTATTATTTATCTCACTAATCAAATTATTTTTATCGTTTGTTAAAGTTTTGCCCATTTTATAAATTTCCATCTTTTTTTCTTCTGGAAAAGATTTAAAATCCGGTAATTTTTCTATTCTTTCAATCGTATTTTTAACCTTAGGAAAATATAATGTATCTTTTTTTGCAAGTTCTCGTTCCGCTAAAATTTGCAGATAAAGAATTTTAGGATTTTCTTTTTTCAATAGCTTTTTTGCTTCTTCAAGATGAGAGATTGTTTTTAAAAAATCTCCAGAAGCAAAAGCGGTTTCCGCATCCTCATACTCTACTCTGGCTTTCATATCGTTTTGTGAGAAAGCCAAGGCAGAGATAAATAGTAGTAGGAATTGTATTGTTTTCATAGGATTTAAAATTTTAGTTGTTCCAGAAATCATCGGATTTTGTTTTGGTGGTTTCTTTTTTAGTTTCGGTTTTTCCGGTTTCCCAGAAGTCATCAGAAGAAGCTTTAGAGTTTTTGTTGGCAGCTTTTCCTTTGTATTCTAGGGCTGTTGCTTTCATCTCCGCTTTTCCGGAGAGGTTGATAAGACTTTGCCTCATTTTATCCGCTAAATCTTTTTGGGTATAATAACCCATCAAAGTAATTTGTGGTGCTTTGGTTTTGGTTTTCATTTCGTTCACCAAAGAATTTTTAAAAGGCCAGGTTCCATCGCTGTATTGTGCAACGGGAAACACGTTGGTAATATAAATTTCCGGGTTATCTGCTCCAATGTTGTTTTGGTTAAAATAATAGGCAAAGCAATACACTTCCGGCTGCGTGATGTTGTGCTTGGAAAGCGGAGTTCCGCCATCGGGAAATTCTGCTATCAGTTTTGTCCGCAAGTCTTTGAGAGCAGCTTTTTTCTTGGCGGCGAACTCTGCAAGATATTGCTGCTTTTGTTTTTCCAATCTTTCTCTTGCTTCTCTTTTTTCTTTTTCGCCATTATTAAAAAGCGTTCCTACCATTCCCGCCAATTCGCCTATCGTTTGTCCGGAAGCGGTTCCATCGTTAAAGAGGAGGTTTGCACCTTGTCTTACAGATTCATCAGCGGACTCTTTCCATTCATTTACGTTTTGATTGACAGAGTAATATTTTTGATTAAAATCTGCTTCTAATTCTTCAATAGAAGAATAATTGCCGGTAAGATTTGAGTTTTGTTTTACATTATCATAGGCAGATTTTGCAGATTGTTGTGCGTAAAATGTGGTATTAAGATTATTTGACCACGCATCCATTTTTCTTTGGCTTTCAACACGTTGCCTTTCTCCGTCTGCTACGATTTTATTTACTTTATCGGTAACTTCTTTGTCTTGTCTGGCTTTTTTCTCTGCTGCGGTTTCTGTTCTTGTTGCAGTTGTTCCCGAAGCAGATTTGGAAGATGGGGTGTCGTTCCAGAAATCGTCTGATGAGGATTTTGTTCCACCAGATTTATTATTAGATTTGGTAGAGTTTTCATTATTCACATCTTTGGTTTTTGCTGCATCATTTTCTTTTGCTTCCGATATTTTTCTATACCATTCCTGAACAGCTTGTGCATCATCAGAATTTACAGCAATTTTACTGGCTTTGTTTAGTTCTGTTTCAGCAAGCGCATATTTCTTTTGGCTGTAATAATTGTTTACGTTATTCATCAACGTTTGAAATTCTTGCTCTTTTTTTCTTTCATCGGCAGAATGATTTTTAACAATTTTTCCTGTATAACCAGAATTTAGGTATGTTGTTTTCATACCATCGCTTTCGTTGACACATTTTTTATCATTAGTTGCCAAAATATAGGCATTGCTTTCTTTGGTTTGTCCGGGTTTCAGATAAAAAGTTTTAGCACCCAATGGAGCAGTTAGTCCACTTTTCGACCTCATACAAGTGTATTGTACAACGGTATTCAACTGAACTTCGAGAATATCGTTGCCATAATTGGTAAGTTCAAACTTAGTCCATTCGGATCCTCCGAAATCAAAATTTGTAAGGACTTTAACGCCAATGTCTTTTGCACCATCGCCTGTAATTTCTCCGGCTGTTCCCAATTCCCTATATTGCGAATATATATAAGAGAAAAACAGTACAGAAAAAATTGTGAAGATTTTCTTTTTCATAATTTATCTGTTTTTAAAAGTTTAAATTTTTTAATCATACCAACTCCCCAATTCTATCCTATATCCCGCTTTCCAGAACGCTCCTTGCAAGTTATAGCCAAAAGATTCGTTGTGTTTCTGCTCTCGTATTCCCGTAAAAAAAAGATAGGATTTTCTGGTTTTTGGTTCGGTGGTTTTTCCGTTTTCAAATTCTGTGGTGGTAATGGTTACGTCTTCATCGCCTTCTGTTTCCAGAATCACGTTGATGTCTTTTCCCAAAGAAATAATTTTGGAAAGCGGCACTTCCTGTTTTTCTATGTAATGTGAGTTTCCGTTTCTGGATTCTATTTCTACGGAGAGAATTCCGTCTGTAATATTGTAAGGTTTTATGATTTTCAAGGTATCTTCAAAATGGCGGTATTCGGGATTTATTTTCAAATCTTGTTTCAGATTTTCGTTCAGAAGTTTTACAATCTCCGTTTCCTGCGAAAATACAGGAAGCGAAAAAGTAATAAGCAACATCAGAATACTTTTGTAAAAAAGAGTTTTCATCGTTAAAAGTTTAAAGACAAATATAAATTATTGAATATATACAAAGAAATACCTCGAAAGAGGTATTTTCGTATTATAAAATTTGTTAATTTTATCGAAAAACCGCAAAATTGCAAAACTATGGAGAAAAATTACAAAGTAAAACCCGAAATACCGCACCCACTGCAAAAAATATGGAACGATTATCCCGAATTTCTTGAAGAAAAACAAAATATTCTTTTATCTCCGGTGGCAATCGAAGAATTTATCGGGCAGTTGTTTTCTATGGGCGAGTTTTATTATTACACCATCAATTTTTCAGACAGCAAAATTAGCCGGCACCATCCAGATATTCTGAAAATGCACGGACTCGAAAAATATCCCGAACATCTCTCGGAAATCATTGCCCTAATCCATCCTGATGATTTAGAGTTTGTAAAAGAAGCGGAAAGAATGTCTATAGAAAAAATTAAGGAGATTGGTGGATTTGCAAATATTCAGGAACTAAAATCCAGCTACTGTTTCCGTATGAAAACAGGAAATGGCAACTACGAAATGTTTCACCATCAAGCATTGCATACCGGAAAAGATGAATTCGGAAGATTGGTGCAAACCGTAAATATCCACACCAATATCCATCACATCACACAGCAGAATTCTTGTACCGTTTTGGTTGCAGGTATCGGCAGCAGAAGCGATTTCCACCAAATGCAATACAAAAACTACAGGAAGCAACTACCCAAAACTGTTCTTACAAAAAGGGAAACTGAAATCTTGACTTTACTAGCGACAGGACATTCCGCAAAGCAAATTTCGGAAATCCTTGCACTTTCCTATCACACCATTACCACCCATCGCAGGAATATTCTCCGGAAAACCGGAAGCAGAAAAGTTTCGGAACTTGTAAAAAAAGCTTTGGAGTGGGGATATGTTTAATTTTGGTTTCCGTTTACCATCATCGACCAAAATTCTTCTCCAAAACTTCAATATTCCTTTTCAAACCTGAAAATTTTGTCCTTTTTACTGGGGATTTCCTAAAAATTTCCGAGAACACTTCCTGCGTAATTTCCTGCCATTCGTTTTTCCGGAATTGCTGTAAAAACGGATTCGGCTTAAATTTCTCCTGCTGATGTGGAACAGAAAAACGATTCCACGGACAAACATCCTGACAGATATCGCATCCGAACATCCAGTTTTCTAATTTGTCATTAAAGTAATCGGGAATTTCATTTTTCAGCTCAATGGTTGCGTAGGAAATACATTTGCTTCCGTCGATGATTTTTTCGGAAACAATCGCATTGGTAGGACAGGCATCGATACATTTTCTGCACGTTCCGCAATGATCGGTGGTCTCATTATCTTCTGGAAGTTTCAGATCACAGATGATTTCGGCAAGAAAAAAAAATGAGCCTCTCTTTTTTGAAATCAGATTGGCATTTTTCCCGATCCATCCCAAACCCGATTTTTTCGCCCAGCTTCGTTCCAGAACGGGCGCAGAATCTACGAAAATCCGGAATCCGAATGCTCCGATTTCCTCCTGAAGCTCCGAAACCATTTCTTTCAGAATTTCTTTAATTACTTCGTGGTAATCTTCTCCGTAAGCGTATTTGGAAATTTTCAGATTATCGATTGTGGAGATCTCTTCTTCCGGAAAATAATTGTACATCAGCGAAATTACCGATTTTGAACCCTCAACCAATAAAGTAGGATCCAGACGTTTATCGAAATAATTTTCCATATACTTCATTTCACCGTGATAATTGTTTTTCAGCCATTTTTCAAGAAAGCGAGCATCGTCTTCCAGAAATCCCGCTTTTGAAATTCCGCAGCTTTCAAAACCGAATTTTTCGGCTTTGGATTTGATCAGCTGTGCATATTTTTCAGGAAATGAAGTCATAATTTCATTGCAAAACTAAGATTATTTTATAAATTTGTTTAGTTGTTTTGCAAGTGATTTTGTAGAACTTAATCAATTAAAAATTATAGTATGGCTTTAGAAGAAGTTTTAAGAAATCAGCACTATCATCTGATTGATGTTCGCGAACCGATAGAACTGGAAATGGATGGTGAGATTGAAGGCGCAGAAAATATTCCCTTAGGCGAAGTGGAAGACCGTAAAGATGAGATCCTTTCCGTTGAAAAACCGGTTGTCATCTTTTGCAGAAGCGGAAACCGGAGCGGAAAAGCTTTGGAATATCTCAATTCCCAGGGTTTGAAAGACGGCTACAACGGAGGAGGCTGGGCAGAGCTGAAAGAAAAAATTGAAAATTTGTAAGAGACTTTTTTAAGTCTCTTTTTTTATGGGCAATTTCAGAAAATTATTCTTCAGTTTGATGAATTTAAATAAAATTGCCGATAAAAATCAGTACAATAACATTGGTGAAATTAAATAATTGTTTAATTTTTATCGATATTTATATAACTGATAATCAATTTATTATATTTTATAAAAGATATTTATCAGTTTTTATTTTGGAGTTTTGGCACGATTTTTACAAGTTTCTTTCCTGTAAAATTTAAAATTAGAAATTATGAACACGATTAAAAAAGCAATTTTTGCAGCTGGTATTTTGACGACAGGTTTGGTAAGTGCTCAAAGTGCCGATATGAGGAATATTTTAAAAGTAGGTGCAAATGTAGGACTGGCAGTTCCGGCTGAAAATGCTTCAATGGCTGTAGGTTTGGATGTTGCTTATCAGAATCTGATTACTCCTGGATTTGGTTTAGGTATTGCAACCGGTTATACACAGTATTTCGGGAAAGATAACAACAATCTTGAAAATAACGACTTCGGAGTGGTTCCGGTAGCGGCATTGGTTAGAATTTATCCAAAACAAACCGGTTTTTATCTGGGAACGGATATCGGTTACGGTTTTATTACCGGTGACGACAAAGTTGCATCAAACAACGCGACGGCTCGTCCTGACGGAGGTTTTTATATTAAACCGGAAATCGGATATCACAACAGAGACTGGAATTTTTCCGTTCAGTATCAGAAAGTATTTACCGGAGACAAAGGTAAAATCGGAACACAGGATTATAATGCCGGAAACCTCGGTGTAGGCGTTGCTTACAATATTCCTTTAGGAAAATAAATATCAGTAACTGATAATGAAAAACCTTTTCAAAATTTTGAAAAGGTTTTTTTATTTCAAGCCGAAACTTTTATTATATTTGGGAATAAAGAAATTGATATGGATACCAAACACACTTTTCCATTATATTCTCCCGGAAAGAAGGGCAAGGAATGCACTGCCTATCATTATATAGTGGCAGATCTCAGGAAAAATAAAAGTTATTTTGCGGTTTACGAATGTAAAGATGAAGTGCTGAAAAGCCTTAACGAAAAATCCTATAATACGCAGGATTTTTCATCTTTTGCCGAAATGGTGAAAGCTTTTGTGAATGACGCTCAGATTTCGGGAATTAATAAAATTTCGGTTGCCGTTCCCGGTCCTGTAATATTGGGAAAATGCGAAACACCGAATCTTCCGTGGATTTTGGATTCCGAAAAGCTGAAAACAGAGCTCGGAATGCAGAAAGTATACCTTATCAACGATCTGGAAGCTACTTCTTACAGCTTTATGGAGCTTAATGAAGAACAGCTGGAAATACTGCACACTTCCGAAAACAAAATGCGCGGAAATGTTGCCGTTCTCGCTCCCGGAAATGGTTTAGGAGAAGCCGGAATGTTTTGGAACGGTGAAAATCTCCAGCCTTTTGCAACCGAAGGCGGACATACGGAATTTTCCCCGAGAAATGATTTCGAGGTGGAATTTTACCAGTTTCTGAATAAGATTTACGGAATTGTTACTTGGGAAAACGTTCTTTCAAAAGATGGTTTGTACAATATTTACCGATTTTTGAGAGATGTGGGAAGACATCAGGAAGATACTGAGCTGAAAGAAAAAATTCAGAATGAAGATTTTCTGGATATCATTGCAGAAGTGGGAAAAGAGAAAAAATCCAGACTTGTGAATCTCACCATAGAAATGTATGCAGAATTTCTGGCAAGAGAAGCCAATAATCTGGTTTTAAAGCTGAAAGCAATTGGCGCTTTGATCATTACCGGAGAAATTCCTGCGAAAATTTTTGATCTTATAGCGAAAGAAAAATTTTATAAAGATTTCAAAATTTCTGACCGGATGGAACATCTTCTGAAAGATATCCCGATCTACATTGTGAGAAACGATAAAGGAATTATAGAAGGTGCAGCTCAATACGGAGCATTTATTGAGAACGATTAATTATTATTAAAATAAATTAACCCTTTCAGAACTTCAAATTTTGAAAGGGTTTTTTGTTATAGTTTTTTTGAATTTTAGTCAATGTTTTTTTCTTATTTTTACAAAAATTATTGATATTGAAAGCATTATTTATCTCTTTTGCAGCTTGGATTCTGGTAATCTGGCTGTTCTTTTTTGCAATTCCCGTAAATTTTGCGATTCGTCATACTATTCTGATTGCCATTTTGGGATGCATCAGTATTTGCATCGCATCGGTTGCTTTTTTTGCTGCGTTAGTCAAATTTTTACGGAGAAATAATCCTGATGTTAAACCAAAAGATTATGAAGGATATCTCATTTTCGGAATTATATTGGTATCGCTTTTCGGTTCGGGGATTTTACTGATTACGAACGGGACAAATCTGGAATCCAGAGAGTTTTCAAAATACGGACAATTTACGACTGGAATTGTTACAAGCGGAAAGATTATGAAAATAAAAAAAACCGATTTTTCTTCACTTACCGTCAGATATAATGCAGATGGAAGAGAATACACGGAATCTGTTGATATGCCTGCAAGCATAATGGATAATTACGGAATCGGGCAGGAAATTCCGCTGGTTTACTCCAAACGTTATCCGAAAATAGTACGTATAGTGTCCAATTCCGATATTTCTTTATACACCAGAAAAGCAGAGAAAAAGCTGTCGGTGGATGATTTGCTTAAAGTTATGGAAATGAAAACATCGGATGAAGCGCTGAAATATCTTAATGAGCTCAACCAAAAATGGACTGCAAAACAAGGTGCCGAAAGCCGCAGTGTAGTTTATGAAAACCGTTTGAGAAATATGGTTATAAAAGTGATAGGTGAAGAGGAGCTTACGTTCGCTTCCGAAGATTCCGTGATTACTGATGAAGACGTTTTACAAGCAGGATTCAAAGCTATTCCAAATGAAATAACGGGCGGAATAACTTATGAAAATAATAATTTTTTACTAAATATTAATAGGAAAAGAGTAGGAGATATTTCGCAGGGAATCTCTTATATGCCTGTAATTTCCATTGTTAAAAAATAGAAAATTATAGTTTCGTAAGACCGTTTATCAATCGGAAAAGCCCGTAAATAACAGCTCCGTAAGTAATGTATCCTTTTCCGCTTTTAAGCGTGGCAATACAAATAATCACGCCAACTACAAAAACAATTCCACCGATTAATATATCTTTTGCTCCGTCTTCTTTTTCCTGCTGAAAAGCTTTCTGATGCTGTTGGATTTTTAATTTTTTCAGCCTTTCCGATTCTTCCGTTATCACAGGAGTAGTCATTTTTCGGAAAAATTCGTCATAGGAAGCCACTCCGTTTTCAATATTGAAAAGTTCCTGCATTTCCGTTTCTGAAAGTTGTTTTGTAGCCAGAAATTCATTAATGTCATTTTGCAAATCGTTTTCAAAAGGAATATTTCTCCGTTTCGCTTCGAGATAAGTGAGCACGATGCTTTTTTCGTCGTAATTTTTCCAATTCTTAAGAATATCGGGGAGTTCCCGTGTTTTGGTGGATTGCAATCTCAAAAATGTGACGGAATTCATAAATTTTTTCGCAAATATAAAATTTTTGATCTGCTGGTTGAAATAATTTTTGGAATTACTGAAGGTCGGAACTTTATTTTCTCTTTTTAATTTTATTATTTTTGAAAAATGAAACTTTACGTGATAAGCGGTCTCGGAGCAGATTATAAAGTGCTTGAAAAACTGGATTTCGGCTTAGGGATCGAAATGGTTTTTCTGGATTGGCTGATGCCGGAACGGAACGAAAATTTTTATCATTATGTGGAAAGAATGTCGGAAAAGATTGATGATTCTGAGCCGTTTTATCTTTTGGGATATTCGTTTGGCGGAATTGTGGTTCAGGAAATCCACAAGCTGAAAAAAGCCCGGAAAGTGATAATTCTCGCAAGTATAAAATCGGGGAAGGAAAAATCCCGGCTTCTGAAAACTGCCCAGTTTACACGTATCCCGAAATGGATTCCCGAAAAAATGTTTCATGAAAAAGCGCCTCTTGCTTATTCGATTTTCAAAAAAATGTATGAACCGAAAAACCCAAGACTTATGGAATATTTCCGTGTCCGGAATCCCTATTACCTGAAATGGAGTATGGAAAAAATTTCCGAATGGGAATCTCCGGAAAACCCTGATGTAGTACAGATTATGGGAGATCGTGATATTATTTTTCCGATTCAGTATTCCAAACCGGATTATATTATAAAAAACGGGACCCATCTTTTCCCCGCAACAAAACCGAAAGAAGTATCCGAAATATTGAAGAAGATTTTTGTATAAGCGATCAGCTTTCGGCGATCAGCATTTATCAGTCATATCATCCATCACCCAACATCCATCTTCCATCTTCCATCTTCCATCTTCCATCTTCCATCAATTATTCATATCTTTAAACACTCAACTTTGAATTTGTATAACGTATGCAATCCATCTCTGTTTTTGAAATTATAAAAGTCGGAATCGGTCCGTCTAGTTCGCACACAATGGGACCGTGGAATGCCGCGGAAATGTTTCTGGATCTGATTCGCCGGAATCATAAAATTTCGGATGTAAAAGAAGTTTTTGTGGAATTTTTCGGATCTCTTGCCAAAACGGGAATCGGACACGGAACCGATATCGCCGGAATGCTCGGACTTTCGGGAGAAAACTTCAAGACCATTGACACCAGTTTGATTGACGAAAAAATTGACAAAATAAAATCATCACAAAAAATAAATTTGGGAAGCGAAAAAGAAATTCCGTTTGTTTACGGTTATCATCTGATTTTAAATAAAGAAAAATCCCTCGATTTTCATCCGAATGGAATGATTTTCCGTGCTGTTTTTGAAAACAGTGAAGAGCTGATTCAGGATTATTATTCGGTTGGAGGCGGTTTTGTGGCGACACAGGAAGAAGTTTCTGTGGAAAGTTCCTGTATCAGAACGCTTTATCCCTGTCATCACGGAAAAGATGTTCTGCAGTATTGCGAAAAACTCGGTTTGGAAAAATTTTCCGACCTTATTTTCCTGAATGAAGAAAGCTGGAGAAGCCGTGAAGAAACCGAAAAAGAAGCACTTTATATCTGGCAGCAGATCAAGGAATGTATTTATAAAGGCGTGAATAAAGAAGGAATTCTTCCGGGTGGATTGAATGTTACAAGAAGAGCACCGGCACTGAACCGGAAACTGTTGGGAGATAAGATTTATAAAAATATTGATGAATGGTTTCAGTTAGTCGTAGATGCGGAAGAAACTTTTACAACCATCAATAAATGGGTTTCCTGTTTTGCGCTTGCCGTGAATGAAGAGAATGCGAGTTTCGGCAGAATTATTACGGCACCAACCAATGGAGCAAGCGGAGTAATTCCTGCAGTTCTGATGTTTTCTCAGGCGTTTACCGAATTTATAAAAGATGAAGATATTGTGCGTTTCATTCTTGTAGCCGGAGAAATCGGGACATTGTTCAAAAAAAATGCGACCATTTCTGCGGCGATGGGCGGTTGTCAGGCAGAAGTTGGTGTTTCTTCCGCAATGGCGGCAGCAGGACTTACGGAAATTATGGGCGGAACTCCGGCTCAGGTTTTAATGGCAGCAGAAATCGCGATGGAACATCATCTTGGTTTAACTTGTGATCCGATTGCCGGATTGGTGCAGATTCCGTGTATTGAAAGAAATTCGATGGGCGCAATAAAAGCGATCACCGCAGCAAATATCGCGATAGAAAGTGATCCGTCAAAAGCACGTGTTTCGCTGGATCAGGTGATCCAGTCGATGTGGGAAACGGCGCTGAGTATGAGCGACAGATTTAAGGAAACTTCCGAAGGCGGACTTGCGATTGCGGTAAATGTAGCGGAATGTTGAGTTTGAAGAAATAGATTTACTTCCCCTTGTCGGGGATTTTTTTTGCATTGATATCGCCGGAATTGTTAAAAAATGTGTATTCTGAAAAATCATCTTTGGCAGTCATTCCGTTGGCTCCGACCAATGTGGAACCGTCTTTATCGGTTACATATACCGTATCCTTTGTATAGATTTCTTTTTTCCTTTGATCCCAGAAAACCGACTGCATTGCAAACATTTGACCTTCATTGGTTACGATTCTTACATTTCCACGGGCTTCGTAGAATTTTTTCTGCTCGTTGATTTTGGCATATTTAGCCTTGATTGTTCCCGGAACATCAGGCTTTTTTTTGTCAAAGAATTTGATGTCGATTCCTCTTCTTGCAACTACATAAGGCGAATCTATAAACTCGTATTTTTCGATAAGCGGAGCGGAAGCACGAAGTTTTACAAAACCGGAATCCCTTTGAATAATATTTGCGTTGTTAATAATCTGCGAGGGAAAATTGGTGTTTTTGTTTTTATTGATCTGGGTGAGATCTTCTTCACAGGAAATCACAGAAAAAAATATAGCACATCCGGAAAAGACGGCTATATATTTTTTTAAGTATTTTTTTAAATGAGAATTCATTTTCCTGTATTTAAAAAAGTGCAAGATGCAGGGTTTAAAGTTGTGAACGGTGAATTTCGCTTCGTGAGTCAATAGTCAATTTTGAAATTTTGGATTAATATTCAAACCATTTCAAATGCTAACATTTTCCCAATCTCCAAATCATCTTCCCGACTTTCGGACTTTTCCTAATCATAAAGCGCTTTCTGAAACCATCGGTCAGCAAAATTAATACCGATTCTGAAATTCACAAAAGTCTGATTAACGAGATTATTCTGTATCGTTCCGCGTTTCCCGATTTCAAGACCGAGATCAATTCCGCTGAGTCTGGAAGCACTTCTGTTTGCAAACGGAAGAGTAGCTCCGGCTGTAATAGCGTATCTGTTAACGCTTCTGTTATTGATATTCAGATTTCCTTGTTCAAAATAAGCGCCGTAACGGTAAATAACTCTTGAGAAATAGCTTCTGAAATTATTCAGATTCGGAACAAACCATCCACCGGCTGAAATTCTGTAGGAATCCTGATATGCGAAAGACTGTCCGAGAAACTGTACCGTTTCTCCTTTTTTGAAATCAAACTGGCTTCCGAAAAACCATTTCAGGTCTTTACCGTAACCTGCTCCGAAAGAACCTTCGGAAGGGATCAGCTGCTTATCCGTACTGTTATTTTTGTCAATAATGCTGATATTGGCTTTGTTGCCGTCAGAAGAGTAATAATAAGTACTGTTGGTATAAGTAGTTTCCATTTTTCCGGTATTACCGAAAGTATAGGTTGCGCCGAAAGTCAGCTTACGATCGTTTTCCAGTTTTTTCTGATATGTAGTTCCTAAAGTAAAATTAAAAGATTTAATTTTATTTTTGGTTTCATATCCGTTGATCAGTTCTGCGTTGCTGGAAGTAAGTTCATCGAGGTCATATAGATTTCCGAAATAGAAATTAGTTCTGGCTCCTAAAGCGAATTCCGGAGAAAGCTGAAAAGAAAATCCGCCCTGAACAGTATTCAGTGTACCTTCTCCGTGAAAATAATTGGCGCGGATATCTCCGTTTTCCATTGTTTCTTTAATCAATGTTGAATATCTTTTGGAGCTGTAAGGCTGATATCCCATCCCGAATTTCACTTTTTTGGAAATCGGAAAGGCGATAGAGATATTGGAAATATAATTGGAATGCTTGGTAACATTCATTTTATTGTAATCCGATTTGAAGAAATTATTTTCATTCGTCACTTCAAATTTTACTGTGGCAAGTTCCAGATTCGTATTGGCAGCAGGATTTCTGAAGTTAAAGGAATTATTAAAATCCGAAATATATGCGGTGCTGATGCCGCCCATTGCAGTTACATCTACTGAGTTGTCATACTTCACATCTCCGATTCCGAATGCAGCGTAAGGCGAATTTCCTATGGATTGTGCACTGGCAAATGCTGCGGCAGAAATGAATGACAAAACAAAAATTTTCTTCATTCTTCAATTTTAAAATAATGCGCAAATATCTTAATTATTACTGAATTGTGAAAGTTAAAGTTTGTTAAGGAGTCCGGAAGTCAGAAAGTGGGAAAGTCCGAAAGATTTTGAAACAGAAGTCCGGGGTCGCGAGACGATTTGGAAAATTTGAAATTCAAACAAAATCAAACAATTTTCAAACTCTCAAACTTTAAACCTTGAATCCTGCATCTTGCACCTTTTCCACCTCGTGTTATTCGACTGCCACAGAATCATCGCCGCGTCCGTCCGCAACAGCATGAATATTTCCGTTTTCATCCATCAGAATGATTTCGGTTCTTCCGATTTGCGGAATTTTTTCGATTTTATACTTCATTTTTTCGAGTCCGGAAATTGTGGATTGAGGAAACTGAACTTCAACCATTACTTTTTCGGGAAGCCACTGATGATGAAATTTAGGTGAATTAACGGTAAGATTTGCATTTAATTTAAAATCAACCACATCCACAATCGACTGATACACCGAAGTCGGAATCGTAGTTCCTCCCGGAGTCCCGACGACCATAAAAGGTTTTCCGTTTTTCAGAACAATCGTCGGTGTCATTGAAGAAAGCATTCTCTTGTTCGGCTGAATGGAATTAGCTTTTCCGCCAACTGCGCCAAACATATTCGGAACGCCTGGTTTTACGGAAAAATCGTCCATTTCGTTGTTCAGGAAAAATCCGGCTCCGGAAACTACTACTTTGCTGCCGTAAAGCCCGTTCAATGTGGTGGTTACAGCAGCTGCATTTCCGTCCTTATCCAAAACCGAAATATGCGTAGTTTCCGTACTTTCTTTATTCGGATTGATGATTTTCCCGACTTCGGAGCTCGGCGTTGCTTTTTCGGGATTGTAGGAGTTCCAGCGGTTTTTCAGGTATTCATCGGAGATCAGCATTTCGGTTTTATCGTTAATAAAATCCGGATCGCCCATATATTCGGCTCTGTCGGCAAAAGCACGGCGTTCTGCTTCCACCATAATCTGAACAGCTTTTGTGGAATTCATCTGGTATTTTTCCAGATTTTCAAAAGACGACATTTTCAGCATCTGGGCGAGAAGAATTCCGCCGCTCGAAGGAAGCGGCATCGAAACCACATCATTTCCCTTATACTGAAATTCCAGAGGTTTTCTTTCGGCGACTTTATAATTTTTTAAGTCGTTTAAGGTGATGATTCCGTTTCCGCGTTTCATTTCCGCAACAATAAGTTCAGCGGTTTTTCCCTCATAAAATCCTTTTTCCCCGTCTTTCTGAATTCTTTTTAAAGTTTTCGCCAAATCTTTTTGAATCAATAAATCTCCGGCTTTCCATAAAGTTTCCTTTGTAAATGATGTTGTAGTATAGTTATGTTTTGTAAAATATTGTTTCTGAGAGTTTAACAGGCTGGCTTCTTTTTCCGTAACCGCAAATCCTTTTTCTGCTAAATCAATCGCAGGTTGAATCAAATCTTTCATTGGAAGTCTGCAATATTTCAAAGTGGCATAAAATCCGGCAACCGAACCGGGAACTCCGACTGCTAATCTTCCGTTTTGAGAAAGATCGGTATCGGCATTTCCTTTTTTATCTAAATACATATCTTTTGAAGCTTTTCCCGGAGCGGTTTCACGATAATCAATCGTAAATTTTTCTCCGTCATTCTTCACACCGACCAAAAAACCGCCGCCGCCGATATTCCCGGCTTGCGGATAAACAACTGCCAAAGCATATTGCGTCGCAATAATTGCGTCATAAGCATTTCCGCCCATTTTCAGGATTTTCGCTCCGGCTTCACTTGCCAAAGGATGAGCGGAAACCACAACGCCTTTGTTTTTTACTTTTACTTCTTTAAAAATGTTGAAATCGGTGAACTGAGAAAATCCCGAAGTAAAAAGGAAAATCGTTATCGAAAAGGCTAAAATCTTTTTCATAAAAACAAAATTTGCTCAAATGTAAAAATTAGTTTCCTAAACTTCCCAAAATTTTTAAATTTGCTTTTCTAATAAAATCAAACCAAAAATGGAATCTTCCACGGAAAAAATCCTGATCACAGGCGCTCTCGGACAAATCGGGACGGAACTTACGAACAGACTCGTAAAAATTCACGGAAAAGAAAACGTAATCGCTTCCGGACTCGACAGATGGGACAAATCCCTGACTTCCGCAGGATATTATGAAAGAATGGATGTTACCAATACACAATTAGTGCGCCAGATTATTCAGGATTACAATATTACAACGGTTTATCATCTCGCTTCACTGCTTTCGGGAACTTCGGAACGGCAGCCGCTTTTTGCGTGGAAACTCAATGTAGAACCGCTTTTGAATTTCTGCGAAATGGCAAAGGAAGGATTAATCCAAAAAATATTCTGGCCGAGCTCTATCGCCGTTTTCGGAACGGGAATTCCAAAAGAAAATGTAGGGCAGGACGTGGTTCTGAATCCGACAACGGTTTACGGAATTTCCAAGTTGGCGGGAGAAAAATGGTGCGAATATTATCACAATAAATTCGGTGTGGATGTGCGGAGCATCAGATATCCCGGTTTGATTTCGTGGAAAACTCCGGCAGGAGGTGGAACTACCGATTATGCGGTTGAAATTTTCTACGAAGCGATTGAAGAAGGAAAATATACCAGCTTCATTAAAGAAGATACTGCAATGCCGATGCTGTATATGGATGATGCGATAAATGCGACTTTAAAGCTGATGGAAGCGCCGAAAGAAAATCTTACGGTTCATACTTCCTATAATCTGGGCGGAATGAGCTTTACTCCAAAAGAACTCGCAGAAGAAATCAAAAAAATAATTCCTGATTTTGAGATTGATTATAATCCGGATTTCCGACAGGCAATTGCAGATTCCTGGCCGGCTTCTATTGACGATTCCATAGCGAAGAAAGATTGGGGATTATCTTACGATTTCGGCATTTCTGAAATGACGAAAGATATGATCAAGAACCTGAAAGTAAAGTTACAAAAGTAAATTCCATTATATCCTTTTTAAAATTAAATTTATTAAAATATTATAAATCAGTATTTTATTGAATTTATTTAGAAATAACTTCAGATGATATTATTAACGTTCAATCTCATTCCTGTTTCTGCTCCTCTGAAAAAAGGCAGTGAAATTTCCGAGGCTGAACGTGCGGAGATCACGCAGAAAAATACAAATTCACTGCTTCGGATTCTGGAATTGTATGATATAAAAGCGACTTTTTTTGTAGAAATTTCCCTGGTTGAAACTCTGAAATCTTTACTGAAAAAAATATCGGGAAAAGGACACGAAATTTCCTTTTATAATCAAAATTCAACTCTGAAGGAAATCGAAGAAGCCAAATTCAGTCTTCAAAATTTTATTGAAAAAAACATCCGCGGAATCCGCCAGAAAGAAATCTCGCATTCGGTCTCCGAGCTGAAAAATTTGGAATTCACCTATATTTCCAATATCGAAAACGCGAATATTCTTTTTCCTTTTAAGCGATTGCAAAGAGGCACGGAAATTACCGAAGAATCGGGGATAAGCATTATTCCGGAAAGTATTTCGCCGTATTCGCAGCTTCCTTATAATGATTTTGTTTTCCAGATGCTGCCTCAAACCTATTATAGGAATATGGTGCTGGAAACACTGAAAGCAGATGATTTTGTTTTGATTTACCTCAATTCCTGGCAGTTTACGGATTTTAACAAATATCCTTTTCAAATTCCTTTTTACAGAAAACTCAATTCCGGCAGGAAAATGGAAGACAAGCTCGAAGAGCTCCTGAAATGGATCAATGAAAGAGAGCTTGCTACTTCCAGAATAAAGGATTATATTTTCTGAAAATTATACTACAACTATACTATAAAAATCAGAAAAAGAAATAAAGAAAAAGAGAACTGAATTTTCAGCTCTCTTTTTTATTATGAAAATATAATTAAAATTCTTCTACATTCCGATTACCGGCATAGAAAGCATTAAAATATTTTCGTTCTCTTCCAGTCCGTCCACAGGTTCCAGAATTCCCGGTCTGTTCGGCTGAGACATTTTCAGAGTTACATCGTCAGAAGTAAGCACCGACAACATTTCCGATAAAAATCTTGAGCTGAAACCGATGTTGATATCTTCACCGTTATAGTCGCAGGGAATCTGCATATCGGCTTTGTTTGCAAATTCGGTATCTTCTGCGTGAAGATGAAGAATATTTCCTGAAAGCTTGAATCGTACCTGATTGGTAGATTTGTTGGACATTATGGACGCTCTTCTGATCGAACCCAGCAAAAGATTTCTGTTAATCGTAAGAACATTCGGATTCTCTTTCGGAATTACTGCGGAATAATTCGGGTATTTTCCGTCGATCAAACGGCAGATCCAGACATTGTTTCCGAAAGTAAATTTCGCCATATTCTCGTTGAACTCAATCACCACATCATCCCCCGAATTCGCCAGAATACCTTTAAAAATCGCAAGAGGTTTTTTCGGCATAATGAATTCCATCGGTTCGGAAATCAGATCGGTTCTTTTATACACCACCAAACGGTGAGAATCGGTAGAAACGAAATTGGTTTCATCTTCCTTGAACTGGAACAAAACGCCCGTCATTACAGGTCTCAGAGAATCGTTGCTTGTTGCAAAAAGTGTATTATTCAGCGCTTCGGAAAGAACACCGGCAGGAACGGTAACGCTTTGCGCGGATTCAAATTCCGGAAGTTCGGGATAATCGTCGGCATTATCCAATGCTACGGCAAAGCTGTCTTTTTCGTCCAGAATTTCCAGAAGACTTCCTGTTCCTTCCGCATTTTCTTTTACGGAAAGCGTTAAAGGCTGTTCGCCATATGTTTTTACAAAATCCTGAAATATCTTTGCAGGAACGGCAATTTTTCCACTTTCGTCAGATTTCACTTCCAGGGAAGTAATCAGTGTGGTTTCACCGTCCGAAGCGGTTATTTTAAGTGTATTTTCTTCTAATTCAAAGAGATAATTTTCTAAAATTGGTCTTGACTGTGAACTGGAAATCACACCGCTCACAGTTTGCAATGCTTTCTGCAATTCACCACTCGAAACTATAAATTTCATCTGTAATATTAATTTCTACAAATATATAAAAATGAAACCAATACCCGATATTATACACTATTTTTAGTGGTGAATTTTCAATAAAAGTTATCAACATTAAGAGCTTTATTTTTTATTGAACATAAAATTTTCCGGAGATATTTTTCACAAAAAAGAATGGATTTCTTTGTGGCTTTGTAGTGATATTATCTAAATTTTCCATATAATTTCCGTAATTTTGCAGGTCTTATTTTTGCTATGGCTACAACTTCTGAAATCGATATAAAAAAGGAAATTTTCGTAAAAAACGCGCATCTCAACAACTTGAAACACATTGACGTTATCATCCCGAAAAATAAACTCGTGGTGATTACGGGAGTTTCCGGTTCGGGAAAATCTTCATTGGCTTTCGATACTATTTATGCGGAAGGACAGCGCCGATATGTGGAAAGTCTGAGTTCCTATGCGCGTCAGTTTTTGGGGAAACTGGAAAAACCGAAAGTGGACGATATCAAAGGTTTGGCACCTTCCATTGCGATTCAGCAGAAAGTAATTTCTTCCAATCCGCGATCAACAGTCGGGACTTCTACGGAAATTTATGATTATCTGAAACTTTTGTTTGCCAGAATCGGGAGAACTTTTTCGCCTGTTTCCGGAAAGGAAGTCAAGAAAGACAGCGTTTCCGACGTTATCGATTTCATTAAAAAATCAAAAAAAGATACTTATTTCGTTCTGAGCGTTCCTTTAATTTTTGATATTAAAAATTTTGGTGAAACATTGAATACGCTAAAAGTTTCCGGTTTTACAAGGCTGGAAATCAATGAAAATATTGTGGGAATCGAAGATCTGGAAAGTTTCGGATTCGTGCCGGAAAAGGAAATGAAAATTAATCTCGTGATTGACCGCTTCAAATACGAAGAAGATGAAAGTTTCCTGCAAAGATTGGCGGATTCCGTGCAAATGGCATTTTACGAAGGTCGCGGTTATTTATATTTAAAAAATACGGACACCGGAAAAATCAATGAATTTTCCAATAAATTTGAGCTGGACGGAATGGAATTCCTCGAACCGAATGTTCATTTTTTTAGCTTTAATAATCCTTACGGAGCTTGTCCGCTTTGCGAAGGTTACGGAAAAGTGATCGGAATTGATGAAGATCTGGTAGTTCCGAATAAAAATCTTTCCGTTTTTGAAGATGCCGTTGCTTCCTGGAAAGGCGAAAGTATGAGCGAATGGAAAAAAGATTTCATTAAAAAAGCAAAAGATTTCCCGATTCATAAACCGTATTTCCAGCTGACAAAAGAGCAGAAAAATTATCTCTGGAAAGGCGATCATTCGAGAAGTTTTCCAAGCATTGACAATTTCTTTAAAATGCTCGAAGAAAATCTTTACAAAATCCAGTACAGAGTAATGTTGTCGCGCTATCGCGGAAAAACCACCTGTCCGGAATGCGAAGGTTTGCGTTTAAGAAAAGAAACGGAATGGGTGAAAATCGACGGACATACGATTCAGGAAATGATAGCGCTTCCTTTGGACGAACTTTTACCATTGATAAAAAGCTTAAAACTGACGGAATACGAAACCGAAGTTGCAAAACGTCTCACTTACGAGATCACGACACGGCTGGAATTCCTGATAAAAGTGGGACTCGGATATTTAACTTTGAACCGGACTTCCAATACGCTTTCAGGCGGAGAAAGTCAGAGAATCAATCTGGCGACGAGTTTGGGAAGTTCTTTGGTCGGTTCTATCTATATTCTGGACGAACCGTCTATTGGTCTGCATTCCAGAGATACGGAAAATCTGATTGAGGTTTTAAAGCAGTTGCGGGATTTAGGAAATACCGTGATTGTGGTGGAACACGATGAAGATGTGATGAAATCGGCGGATTATATTATTGACATTGGTCCGGAAGCAGGATATTTGGGTGGCGAATTGGTTTTTGCAGGAAATTTCAAAGACCTGAAAAATGCGGATACTTTAACCTCGAAATATTTAACCGGAAAACTGGAAATCGAAGTTCCCGAAAAACGCAGAAAACCGAAAGAATGGATCCATATAAAAGGAGCGAGGCAGAATAATCTGAAAAATATCGATGCAGATATTCCTCTGGAAAGTCTGGTGGTGATTTCCGGAGTTTCAGGAAGTGGAAAATCGACTTTGATGAAGGAGATTCTGACCAACGATATCCAGATTCAATTAGGAATGGGCGGGAAAAAAGGAGATTACGATTCCGTGGAATTTCCGAAAAAGCTCATCAAAAATATTGAGCTGATCGACCAGAATCCGATCGGGAAATCTTCGCGTTCCAATCCTGTAACGTATCTGAAAGCATACGATGATATCCGCGATTTGTTTTCCAAACAAAAATCTTCAAAACTTCTGGGACTAAAACCGAAACATTTTTCTTTTAATGTAGATGGCGGAAGATGCGATGAATGTAAAGGAGAAGGTGTGATCAATGTTTCAATGCAGTTTATGGCGGACATTGAATTGGAATGCGAAGTGTGCCACGGAAAACGCTTCAAAAACGAAATCCTCGAAGTGAAAGTGGATGAAAAAAATATTTCCGATATTCTTCATTTGACCGTTGATGATGCTATTGAATTTTTCAGTGATCTGAAAGAAGATAAGATTGTAACCAAGCTGAAACCTTTGCAGGAAGTCGGTTTGGGATATTTGCAATTGGGACAATCTTCTTCCACACTTTCCGGCGGTGAAGCGCAAAGAGTAAAGCTCGCTTCGTTTCTGGTAAAAGGCGTAACGACAGATAAAACACTTTTCATTTTTGATGAACCCTCTACCGGATTGCATTTCCACGATATTAAAAAATTATTGAAATCGCTTCAGGCGCTCATCAATCTCGGACATTCCGTGATCGTGATCGAACATCAGCCGGATATTATAAAATCCGCCGACTGGATTATCGATATCGGTCCCGAAGCCGGAAAATACGGCGGCGAAATTGTTTTTGCAGGAACGCCGGAAGATTTGGTGAAGAATACAAAATCGTATACGGCGAAGTATATTCAGGAGAAATTGAAATAAAAATAGGAAAAATGATAGATTTCAATAAAGATTACATTCTGGAAAATGAGAAAGTAAAACTGATTCCTCTTGAGGAAAAACATTTTGAAAATTTATTGGAATTTTCTGTTAATGAACCCGAGATTTGGAAATATAATGCTTTTGGCGGAAACGGAAAGGAAAATCTTCAAAAATACATCGAAACTGCTCTTAGTAATAAAAAAAGCAGAACTGAATATCCTTTTGTAGCTATTGATAAAAAAACAGATAAAATTGTTGGTTCTACACGATTTTATTTAATTAACATCATCAATAAGACACTTGAACTGGGATATACCTGGTATGGCAAAAATTTCCAGGGAACATATATTAATAAAAATTGCAAATATCTGCTGCTTTCTTTTGCTTTTGATGAACTTGGTTTTGAAAGAGTCGGATTTCGGGCAAATGCTAAAAATAACAGAAGCATAGCCGCAATGAAAAATATTGGCTGTACTACCGAAGGAATTATGAGAAACTACGGATACGATGCGGATGGAGAAAGAATTGATGCAATTTTTCTAAGCATTATTAAAGATGAATGGAAAATGATTTTAAAGAAAGAACTAAAATCTAAAATTGAACTTTAAAGTTTTATGAATTTTTGAGCGTTGTTAGGGCTCAAAGCCCTAACAACGCTTTAATAGAAAGTTAATTATTCCGAATAATTGCTAAACTTTGTTAAGTAAAAACAGCAACCACAACCTTTTTATTTATTTTCGTTGCAAATCAATCTTATGACGAAAATAAAATACTGCTTTTTAGCACTCTTTTACCTCAATTTTCTGAATGCACAAATAAAAAATCAAAGTTTTGAAAAATCAGAAAATGATTTACCCAAAAACTGGGAAATCAAAAAAACAGACTCCTACTCTTGGAAATTAGACAACAATCAAAGCCACAAAGGGAAACATTCCTTTCAACTAACCGGAATCTCCAACGATACAAAAAACTTTCAACCATTTTCTCAGGTTGTTGCTGTTTCGGGAAAAGGTTTGAGAAAAGTAGAAGTGAGTGCTTACATCAAATCTGAAAACATCAAAGGAAATCTCAATTTGTGGACACAAGTTTGGAATGCTGATAAAGAAAAAATTGGTTTTGGAAACTCGGTTTCCCAAAATAGAAAAATATCCGTAAACCAAGATTGGACAAAATATTCACTTGAGTTTACCATTGATGATGATGCGAAATATTTATTAATCGGCGGTTTGCTTTCAGGAAACGGAACAGTTTGGTTTGATGATTTTGAAATTAAAAATATTGATTTCCCGAAAGAAGAAGCATCAAAAGAAGCGTCAGATTACATTGAAAATTTTAAAAACATTGTTAAAACCAATTCCCTATTCAGCGACAAAATGGATTGGAAAACCATAGAAGCCAATCTGCAAAAATTTTCCAAAGGAAGTAAAATCTTAGAAGATACGAATCCTGCTTTGCAATACATTATGGACAAACTAAAAAAAGCCGGTGATAAGCATTCTTTCGTACAATCCAAAAAAAATAGTGATATTAGAAAAAACAGCGACAGCATTCCTGTACAGCCGGAGTTTCGACTGTTGGACAATAAAATTGGCTATATTATGGTTCCACGGTTCAATCTGGCAAGAACTGATGTTGGAAATGAGTTTGCAAAGAAAATTCAGGATTTCATCGAAAAACTGGATACGGAAAGTGAGATTAAAGGTTGGATCGTGGATTTAAGAACAAATTCCGGAGGTAACAGCCACGCTATGATTGCAGGATTGAGAACTTTACTCGGAGATGAAACACTGGGTTACTTTATCAAAAAGAATGAAAAGATTCCTTGGAAATTTATAAACGGAAAATATGGAAAATACACAGCTTCCGATTACAAATTAAAAAAAACCGATTCAAAAATTGCAGTTTTGATTGATAAACAAACAGCAAGTGCAGGTGAAATGACTGCCATTTCATTTATTGGGAAACCAAATGTAAAACTTTTCGGACAGCCAAGTGGTGGTTTTACCTCTGCAAATAAAGTATATCCTTTAAATGATGGAAGAGCATTAGCACTTGCAGTTTCTTTTGAAATGGACAGAATCGGAAAAGAATACTATGATGAAATAATTCCGGACGTTATTGTAGAAAAAAGCGGTGAAAATGATAATTGTATAGAAACTGCAAAACAATGGCTGAACGAATAATCACAATTATCCACAAAAAAATGTGGAAAAAGTGTGAACTTTAACATTTAATTCATCTTCCGTATTATTTTATTTTCTATATTTACCGTAGAAAATGATTTCAGAAGTGGAAAAAATCTACCTTTCCGAAGTATTTGAAACCTTATTAAATTTAGATAAAAAATTTAAGCACAGCATTGTCGGCTGTGCTTTTTTATGATGTATAACCAAAAAAATGAGATGTTCTTTCTATTGAATCCGCTGTAACAGGCGGATTCTTTTGTTCCTCATATTTTCTTTGTAAATTTGCGTTCCGGCCTCATAGTTCAACGGATAGAATAGAAGTTTCCTAAACTTTAGATCCAGGTTCGATTCCTGGTGAGGCTACTTTTTCCTGTCGCTTTTAATTCGCCTGATAACTATTTGAAAACTTTAAAATAATATTTTATCCGATATTCATTGACTTGTTGTACTTATATAAATTATATGAAATGAAAAAAGCACCCACATCTCTGTAAGTGCTTGATTTTCAAAAGTGGTCCCACTTGGGCTCGAACCAAGGACCACCTGATTATGAGTCAGGTGCTCTAACCAACTGAGCTATAGGACCTCAAAATTTCGGTTAAATTTCGTGAGTGCAAAAATAAACTTTTTTCTTTTATTTCAAAATAAATTACGGCTTTTCCTGACATAATTCCACCAATACGCCGTTCGTGGATTTCGGGTGCAGGAAAACAACCAGCTTGTTATCGGCACCTTCTTTCGGCTCTTCGGAAATAAAAATAAAGCCTTCTTTTTTCAATCTTTCAATTTCAAAATAAATATCTTCCACACCAAAAGCGATGTGATGAATGCCTTCTCCTTTTTTATCAATAAATTTTGCAACCGGGCTTTCCGGATTGGTGGCTTCCAGAAGCTCGATTTTACTTTCACCGGTTTGATAGAATGAAGTGGTAACGCCTTCTCTTTCCACAGATTCCTGCTTGTAATTCGGTTTTCCCAAAAGCTTTGCAAAAAGAGTATCGGAATTTCCCAAAGATTTTACGGCAATTCCAAGATGTTCGATTTTCATAATTGTTGGTTTAAAGTCCGTCATTGCGAGCGAAGCGAAGCAATCTGTTGAAACAATTTCATATTTAGTTAAGGATTGCTTCGCTTCGCTCGCAATGACGATAATACTTCCGACAAATTTACTAAATTTGCACTATGAACGAAAGCAACCGACAAAGAAAAGTAGCCCAGATTATTCAGGAAGATTTTGCTGAGCTTTTCCGCAAACAGGCGGCAGACAGCAAGCAGAACTTTCTGGTAACCGTTTCCGATGTGAAAGTAACGGCAGATTTGGGTATTGCGAAAATATATTTAAGCATCTTTCCGCAGGATTTCCGTAAACCTATTATGAAGGAAATTGAGGAAAATAAGCCTCAGTATCGCAATTTTATCGGTCAGAAGATGGGAAAGCAGGTACGCATTATTCCTGAGCTCCATTTTTATCTGGACACTTCATTAGATGATGTGGAAAAACTGGAACGTGAACTGAGAGGCGACGGAGATAATCCTGTTTTGTAAATTCAAAAAAATCCGGCTTGAAAAATACGGCATTCTACATTGCGCAAAGATATCTGATCGCCAAAAAAGGAAGTACAGCTGTTACTTTTATTACCTGGCTGTCTGCAATCGCAATGATGGGAGCTGTCGCTGCAATGTTCATCATTATTTCCGTTTTTTCCGGATTGGAAGATATGAATAGAGTGATGATTGCTAATCTTCACGCTGATCTCACTGTAAAAAGTACTGCCGGAAAAATACTTCCGGATGTAAAAAAAGCGGTGAATATTCTAAAGAAAAATCCGGATATTTCTACGTTTTCCAAAACGATTGAGGAAAAAGTATATCTTACTTATGGTGACAACGGAGATATCGCAACTTTACGAGGTGTGGATTCTGCATATATTGGCGTAAATCCCATCAACAAAGATATTTTCTACGGAACGTATCCGAGCTTCAAATACACGAATGAAGTGCTGATGGAAAACCAATTGGATAATCGCTTATCCATTCCGGTTGGAGGAAACGCTGATCACGCAACAGTGATGATGCCGAAACCCGGGACAGGAATCATCAGCAGAGAAGAAGATATTTTCAATAAAAAAGATATTTATGTAACAGGTGTTTTTCCCGGAAACGGACAGATGGAAAATACCATTATTTCTCCTCTGGAATTATTACAGGAGCTTTTGAATTTACCAAAAAATTCAGCGTATGAAATTGTAATAAAACTGAAAAACCCCGAAAGCGCTGATGCTGTAAAAGAAACTCTTTCAGAACAGCTTGGAAAAAATTATATCATCACAACCAAGGCACAGGAAAACGCAGCTTTCTGGAAAATGATCAATACTGAAAAAATCTTTATTTATCTCATCTTCGGATTGGTAATTATCATCACTACATTCAATCTTGCAGGTGCGATCATTATTCTTCAGCTCGACAAAAGAGAACAGGCAAAAGCATTGATATCAATAGGATTACCGATGAAAAAGCTTCGGAATATTTATTTCTACACCGGTATTCTGATTGTGGTTTTCGGAATTATCAGTGGACTGATTGTTGGAAGTATTATCTGTATTTTCCAATGGTATACCGGATTCTTTTCGGCAGCACCTAATCTTCCGTTTCCGGTAAATGTCAATCTCGAAAATTATCTGATTGTTTCAGGGACTGCAGGCTTTTTCGGAATTATCGTTTCGTGGATATTTTCAAAATTAAATAAAAATTATCTTCAAAAATAATTGTGTAGAAGTATTTTTTTATAACTTTACCGCCCTATTTTTTTAAAACTTTGCAATGAAAAAAACATTCTTATTGGCTTTACTTGCTGTTTTCAGCTTAGGTACGGCACAAATTCCGAACGGTTATTATAATGGAACCGAAGGATTAACAGGAGCAGCACTCAAAACTAAACTGAGTGATATTATCACCAACGGACACATCGACAAAGGCTACAACTGGACGGTATTTTCTTCTTCCGACCGCGATAAATATTATGAAAACGATAATTCCCTTCTGGATGTCTATTCTGAGGTTCCGGACGGTCCCGATCCGTATAATTATTCCATTCCGGGAGATCAGTGCGGAAATTATAGCGGAGAGGGAGTTTGCTACAACAGAGAGCACTCCATCCCGAAATCTACCTTTAATAATGCAACGCCTATGCATAATGATTATCATCATTTGCTTCCAACTGACGGATATGTAAACGGAAAAAGAGATAATTGGCCTTATGGTGAAGTTGCGACATACAGTTGGAAATCAAAAAACGGATCAAAACTGGGAAGCAGCTCTTTGCCTGGATATGGCGGAACGGTTTTCGAGCCGATTGATGAATTCAAAGGAGATATAGCAAGAATTTATTTTTATTTCGTTACCCGTTATCAAAGTAAAATCAACAACTTTACTTATGATATGTGGGACAAAAGCAATTATAAAAATATCAAGGAGCCGTTTCTCACAATGCTGATCAGATGGCATCAGCAGGATCCTGTTTCCCAGAAAGAAATTGATCGTAACAATGCTGTTTACAATTATCAGAAAAACAGAAATCCGTATGTAGATCATCCGGAATGGGTGGCGGATATTTTCGGAACTGTACTGTCTGTAAACGATAACGGATTTTCCAAAAATTACAAAATCTACCCGAACCCTGTAAAAAGCGGAAGCACGATTACCGTTCAGGGCGATAATCTGAATAAATACCCGAAAGCGTATATTTTCAATCTTATCGGGCAGAAAGTTCAGGAGATTGATCAGCCTTTTAAAAATGGAAATACCATTACGCTTAAGCAGCTTCCGAAAGGAGTTTACATTCTGAAAACGGATGAGCTTAATACGAAATTCGTCGTTGAGTAAACCCCGATAATTTTCATAATTTTTTTTAAGCATTTGCAACTTTGGCAAATGCTTTTTTATTTTAATCGTTGAATATCCACCAATGCCATTTTTTACGGATATTTTTTAATTTTTAATATCTGAATTTTTCCAAAGCTTTCCCCTTTTCTATCTTTTAAAAATTCACGATATTTGCCAACTTAAAATGTGTTTGGAATTTTCAGATTTCAAATACCGAATTTCAAATTAAAGAAAATGAAGATTTCTAACAACTGGCTTAAAGACTATATTACAACGGATCTGAAATCCGAAAAAATCGGCGAATACCTTACCGATATCGGTCTGGAAGTGGAAGGTATCGAAGATTTTGAAAATATTAAAGGAAGTCTTGAAGGAATTATGGTAGGGAAAGTTCTCACTTGCGAAAAGCATCCGAATGCTGATAAATTAAAGAAAACAACTGTAGATATCGGAAACGGAAAAATCCTGAACATCGTTTGTGGTGCTCCGAATGTGGAGGCCGGACAAACCGTTCCGGTTGCGGTAGTAGGAACAAAAATTTACGCGAAAGACGGAAGCTTTTTCCAGATTAAGGAAGCTAAAATCCGTGGAGAAATTTCTCAGGGGATGATCTGTGCGGAAGATGAGCTGGGACTGAGCGACGATCATGACGGAATTATGGTTCTGGATTCCGAAAAATATGAAATCGGGAAAAATTTTGCCGATTATTTTGAGTTGGTAAAAGACAAAGTTTACGAAATCGGACTTACGCCGAACAGAACCGATGCAATGTCGCATTATGGTGTTGCAAGGGATTTGAACGCATTTCTGATTTCCAATGATATGAAATCGGGGTTTTCAAAAATCGTTTCAAAACCGATAGAAATTGACGGGCAGCACGATTTCAAGCTGGAAGTGGAAAATGATGATCTTTGTCCGCGATATATCGGTGCCATCATCGAAAATGTGGAAATAAAAGAATCTCCGGAATGGCTGAAAAATCGTCTTGAAGCCATCGGATTAAGTCCGATTAATAATGTGGTGGATATTACCAATTATATTCTTCACGGATTGGGACAGCCTTTACACGCTTTCGATGCGGATAAGATTTCCGGAAAAAAAGTGAAAGTAGGAACATCAAAACCGGGAACGAAATTTACCACTCTGGACGGAACGGAACGAATACTGAACGGTTCCGAAATTATGATAAAAGACGCCGATAATAAACCGATGTGTATTGCCGGAGTTTTCGGCGGAAGTGATTCGGGAGTTTCTGCGGAAACGAAAACGGTATTTCTGGAAAGCGCTTATTTCAATCCGGTTGCGATTCGTAAAGCGGCGAAATTTCACGGCTTGAATACCGATGCTTCTTTCCGTTTTGAAAGAGGCGTAGATCCGAATAATACCAGAACCGCGATTACTCATGCTATAAAAATGATCGAGGAAATTGCAGGCGGAAAATTAGTAGGTCAGATTCTGGAAAATTATTCAAAGAAAATTGACGATCATTATATCATTCTTCGGTTTTCAAAAATCGAGCAGATTCTCGGTACTAAAATTCACAGGGAAAAAATCAAGGAAATCCTGAAATCCCTCGAGATCAGCATTCTGAACGAAATCCAGAACGGGCTGGAAATTTCCGTTCCTGCCTACAGAGCTGATGTTACCAGAGAAATCGACGTGATTGAAGAAATCCTGAGAATTTACGGTTACAATAAAATTGATGCGCCGCAGAAAATTTCGTTTACTCCGGTAAAGCTCAGCTTCAGTGATCAGGACGAGCTGGAAAATTCGTGGGCGAGAACTTTGCAGAGCAACGGTTTTAATGAGGTGATGAATAATTCTTTAACTTCCGTAAAAGATGAAACCGATGCCGTAAAGCTGCTGAATCCGCTCAGCTCCGATCTTGCATTTATGAGAAAATCCCTGCTGGAAGGACTTTTGGAAAACACGGCTTATAATATCAACCGTAAAAATCCGGATATCAAGTTTTTTGAAATCGGAAAGATCTATCATAAAAGGCAGAAATACGAAGAAAGAAAGCAGCTGGCAGTTCTTACTTCGGGAAGGGATATCGCGGAAAACTGGTTGCAACCGAAATCGGCAACGGATTTCTTTCATCTGAAAGGATATGTAAACATTTTGCTGGAAAAATTAAATATCGAAATTGAAGAAAAGCTACTGGAAGATTCCCGTTTTTCCGATGCCCTGGAACTTTCTGCGGATGGAAAAATTTTGGTGAGAATAGGAAAAGTTTCACCGGAACTGCTGAAAGCATTCGATATTGATCAGGAAGTTTTCTATGCTGAAATTGAACTGGAAACTGCACAGAAATTAAGAAGCAGAGAAAATCTGAAATTTAATGATATACCGAAATTCAACAAAATCAGGAGAGATCTTGCTTTGTTGATTGATAAGAAAATCACCTATTCGGAATTATACAAAACCGCGAAAAGCAACAAATCGCCGTATCTGAAAAACATCAGTCTTTTCGATGTATACGAAGGGAAAAATCTTCCGGAAGGAAAAAAATCTTATGCTTTAAGCTTTGAGCTTCTGAACGAGGAAAAAACGCTGGAAGAAAAAGAAATTTCGGAAGTGATGAATTCTCTGATCAAATCTTTTGAAAAGGAATTTTCCGCGGAACTGCGATAAATTGTAATCAGCGATCAGCTTTCGGCAATGAGCAATTGGTAATGAGTAATAAGTAATAAGTAATGTGGAATTAAGGAATACGGAATGAGGAATATTCAAAAAGCCAAAAGCTATTTGCCAATCACTAAATATTGTTTATATTTGATTATCTTTAAAAATTTAATACAATGAAAAATATTTTTCTAAGCATATTTGTGATCATTATTCTGGCATCGTGTTCGTCTGTTGCCACTTCTAAAAAACTGGGAAGTTCGCAGCCTTCAATTGCCGGAAGCAACTGGGTTTTGAGTGATAATGTAAAAGGTGTATCGGTACCTACACTGAAAATCCAGGACGGAAAAATTAACGGAAATGCAAGCTGTAATGATTATTTCGGAGAGCTGGTAATGGATTCTTCAAAAGGAAGTTTTTCAGTGGGAAAAATGGCGGTTACAAAAAAAGTTTGCAGCAATATAAGTGTGGAAGTTAATTTTCTGGAAATGCTTTCCCAAACCAATAAATATGTGGTGAACGGAACAACGCTGGAACTTTACAAAGACAATCTCCTGCTGATGAAGCTGAATAAATCGGAGTAAAAATGTCATTTTAAAAATAATAAAAAAACCGCAAAATATTTTGCGGTTTTTTCATATAAAAAGGAGAATATTTTATCTTCTTCCCGAATTGTTGTTTCGGGTATTGTTGCTGTTATTATTGGTGTTGCTGTTTTGCGGATTTTCCCTGAAACTGCCGCTTCTGTTATTGATTTCTTTGTTGGCGGTTCCACTGCTCTGCATTCTGTTTTGGTTGCTGTTGGAAGAAGTATTCCTGAAACCTCCCGAATTGCTGTTATTGGAAGTCCGTGTTGTTTCCGTATTTTTGAAACCGTTGTTGGAATTCGGATTGGTATTTCTTACGGTATTTGAATTTCTCTTGTAAGTATTGGTATTCCGGGTTCCATTGTTGAAACTTCCGGATGAAGCATTTCTTTTTTCCAGAAAAATTCTCTGGTTGTTGTTTCCGTAGTAGTAAGGAACACCGTTGTAATATTCGTAATTGATATTGTTCCGGTAGTAATAACCGTCGTTTCCGTAATATCCGCCGTTTCCGTAATACGCATCAGGAGCGTAATAATATCCGTTGTTGTAATATCCGTTATAATACTGATTGTCGGCATATCCGGAATTGTATGCGGAACACGAAGCCAGGCTTCCTATGATGATCAGGCTTAAAGCCGTTTTTATGAAATTTTTCATTTTTTTAAATTTTTGATTGGTTAAAACTTTTTTTCCAATTAATATAGCCGATGACAGCCATTACCGTAAAAACCAAATACTGTACCGAAGTTATTCCCAAACCTTTATAAATGAACATCGGAACACAGATAATATCACCGATAATCCAGAAGATCCAGTTCTCAATACGTCTTTTCGCCATCAGCCACATTCCGACAAGGAAGACGGAAGTAGTGAAAATATCCATCTTGTTTGCCCAATCCAGGTGATGAAGCCCGAAATCTGCTCCGTTTGCAGAAAAATGATTGTCGATATAAGGTTTATAGTAATAAATAACCGTTACCAGAATAATGCTGAAAATAAAAAGAATCAGGGAAAAATACCATTCTTTACGCGTAGTTCCGGAAACTTCGACGTGGATATGATCTTCGGAATTTTTCTGCCAGAGAATCCAGCCGTAAATGCTCATTACCGTATAATAGACATTAATCATACAATCGCCCAGCAAACCTGCATTGAAAAGCAGATACACATAAATCGCCGTAGAAATGATACCTGTCGGATATACCCAGATATTTTTCCGGATGGAAAAAAATACGCTCAATAAGCCGAAAATTGCAGCAATGGCTTCCAGAACGATCTGGTAGGTTTCGTAGGATTCATAAGGTTTTATGAAAAGGTCGTAGAAATTCATTCCTCAAATATACAAATCATTATAGATTTTAGCTTTTGAATTATCGAACATCCAACATCCGTCCATTTTCCATAACTTGCATAAAATTTAAAAAAATGAAGATCACAAAATACCTGCTCTGCTTTTCAGTCTTTTTGAGCATTTATTCCTGTAAAACCGTTTCTGAAAAAAGCAAAACTTCGGAAGAATATTTACCAAAGCTGGTTTCCGGTGTTTTTACTTTTACGGAAGGACCTGCATCCGACAAAAACGGGAATGTATATTTCACCGATCAGCCGAATGATAAAATTTATTTCTGGGACTGGGAAACTAATAAGATCCATTTGTTTTCAGAAAATACAGGAAGAGCGAACGGAACTTATTTTGATAAAAATGACGATCTGATCACCTGTTCCGACGATCAGGGCGAAATTTGGAAATTTTCAAGATCCGGAAACCACGAAGTTCTTATGACAGGTTTTGAAGGAAAAAGACTGAACGGACCAAATGATCTCTGGCTCGACAATTCCGGCGGAATTTACTTTACTGACCCTTTGTATGAAAGAGATTACTGGAAAAACTTCAAAGTGGATATCCCTGAAAAAAATCTCTATTACCGGAACGCTTCGGGAATCATCACCAAACTGGATACTTTTGTGCAGCCGAACGGAATTATCGGAAGCGAAACCCTGAAAAAGCTCTATGTTTCCGATATTGATGCCGGAAAAACCTATGTATATGATATTTTGGGAGCCGGAAAACTGGAAAACAAAAAGCTTTTCTGTGAAATGGGATCGGACGGAATGACGCTGGATAATCAGGGAAATCTTTATCTGACAGGAAACGGAATTACGGTTTTTGATAAAAACGGAAAAAAACTTCGCAACATTCCCATTCCTGAAAAATGGACTTCCAATGTAACTTTCGGCGGAAAGGATTTTTCGACATTGTTTGTTACAGCATCAAAATCGGTGTATACCCTGAAAATGAATGTTTCGGGAATAAAATAAGAATAAATATTTTAATGGATAGGAATGTGAATTTAGTTTTTTCATATTAATTTTTGTTAAAAAATACTGCTGCTACTAATCAAATGTGATTTTTATTAGAAAAAATGTTGTATTTTGTTTTTATATATGAAAATAATTGTACTTTTGTTGGAGTACAAAAAATAATTATCTATGAAAAAACAATTACTTTCTTTAGCAGTTCTTTTCGGAACTCTAATTTTCGGACAAACTTATTCCAATGGAGGGTTAAGTACAGGAACAACCAGCAGCAACGGTACAACTGCACCGGCAGGTTATAGCTGGAGCGAATTGCAAGGCACAAACACAGTGTATGGTGCAACAGGAGTATATTCTACGGCTTCAGGTTTCAGCTATAGGCTGGCAGATGATTTTGAAGTTCCGGCTACTGAAAAATGGACAATATCTTCCGTAGAATTTTTCGGATACCAGACAGGTTCTTCCAGTTTTCCTTTTAATCAGCTGAATTTTCAGGTATGGAACGGAGAACCGGAGTTTGGAACTATCGAATTTGGGGATACTACTACAAACAGATTGGTTACAGCATCGAGCGGAGACTATAAAATATACAGAATAGCGTCTACTACCCCGGGAACTACAAGAAAAATCTGGAAACTGCATTCCGATTTTACATTGGAGCTTAATCCGGGAACTTATTGGTTCGATTATCAGGCGCACGCTTCTAATGATTCGTCCGCATTTTTCCCTTATGTAACCATACTTGGAGAAGAAGGTGCGCCGGATGCAAATGCGCTTCAATATGACGGTTCAGCTTGGAATGCTCTTGAAGACAGCGGTTCTTTCGTTCCGCAGGCTTTACCTTTTATCATCACTTATACGGCTACTCCATATATGGGAACTTCTGAAATCAGACAGTTCGACAGCAGAATGGTGGTATATCCGAATCCGGTGGCAGATTCTTTCAAACTTCACGTTCCTGAAGAATCCGTTTCTGCAAAAGCTGAAATATCTATTTATGATATGAGCGGTAATAAGGTGAAAACTTTCAATTATTCAGACTCTTACAATGTTTCCGATTTGGCAGCTGGTGCGTATCTTCTGAAATATAACGATGGTACAAACCTGAAAGTAACCAAACTCATCAAAAAATAAGAAATCGATTTTCTGAAAAATGAAGACGGGTTGTCAAATGACAGTCCGTCTTTTTTATGATTTGTTGCTCAGTTGTAAAAAAATCCGTACTTTTGCACCGCTTTTTGCGGGTAAGATTTGAAAAAGCAAATGATTAATAATGAACATCTTCCGTATTTTTTGATCCGCAGTCATCAATCATTAAAAAAGAAGGAATACAAATTTTATTAGAAAATGTCAAAAGAGACAAATTCAGCAGAGGTTTTATTAAACCAAAACGTAGCACCAGAACAATTTGACTGGGATTCTTTCGAATCTGGACTTGATGCTGATGCAAGAAAAGAAAAATCCGATCTTGAAGAAATCTACAAAGGTTCTTTGAACGACCTTGAGGATAACGATGTGCTGGTTGGAAAAGTAGTTAGACTTACCGATAAAGAGGCGATCGTAGACATCAACTTCAAATCCGAAGGTGTGATTTCTCTTAACGAATTCCGTTACAACCAAGGCTTGAAGGTAGGCGATGAAGTGGAAGTAATGGTAGACAGAAGAGAAGACAAAACAGGACAATTACAGCTTTCCCACAAAAAAGCGAGAACACTGAAAGCTTGGGATAAAGTAAACGAGCTTCACGAAACCGGTGAAGTGGTAAACGGTTTTGTAAAATCCAGAACAAAAGGAGGTATGATCGTAGACGTTCACGGAATCGAAGCGTTCTTACCAGGTTCTCAGATTGATGTGAAGCCAATTAAAGATTACGATCAGTTTGTAGGAAAAACAATGGAATTCAAAGTGGTGAAAATCAATCCGGAATTCAAAAATGTTGTGGTTTCTCACAAAGCGCTTATCGAAGCAGATATCGAAGATCAGAAAAAAGAGATCATCGCTCAGCTTGAAAAAGGACAGGTTCTTGAAGGAACCGTTAAAAACATTACTTCTTACGGAGTATTCATCGATCTTGGTGGTGTTGACGGATTGATTCACATTACAGACCTTTCCTGGAGTAGAGTAAATCATCCGTCCGAAATCCTTGAAGACGGACAAACCGTGAAAGTGGTAATCCTTGATTTCGATGATGAAAAAACAAGAATCCAATTAGGTATGAAGCAATTAGAAGCTCATCCTTGGGATGCACTTTCCGCTGATCTGAAAGTAGGTGATAAAGTAAAAGGAAAAGTAGTGGTTCTTGCTGATTACGGTGCATTTGTAGAAGTTGCTCCTGGTGTTGAAGGACTGATCCACGTTTCTGAAATGTCCTGGTCTACTCACTTGAGAAGTGCCGGAGATTTCGTGAAAGTAGGTGATGAAGTGGAAGCAGAAGTTCTTACTCTGGACAGAGACGAGAGAAAAATTTCTCTTGGTATGAAGCAGCTTACCAAAGATCCTTGGGAAAATATCGAAGCGAAATATCCTGTAGGTTCTCAACACGTAGGAACGGTAAGAAACTTTACCAACTTCGGAGTTTTCGTAGAACTGGAAGAAGGTATCGACGGATTGATTTACATTTCCGATCTTTCCTGGACTAAAAAAATCAAGCATCCGTCCGAATTCTGCAACGTAGGAGACAAGCTGGATGTGGTAGTTCTTGAGCTTGATATTCCGGCAAGAAGAATTTCTTTGGGACATAAGCAGCTTCAGGAAAATCCTTGGGATAAATTTGAAACCAAATATGCGGAAGGAACTGTACACTCCGGTGTAGCAACTGAAGTTTTCGATAAAGGAGCTCAGGTTCAGTTCGAAGATGCTGAAGTAGAAGCATTCTGCCCTTCAAGATTATTAGAGAAAGAAGACGGATCCAAAATCAAAAAAGGAGAAACCGCTGATTTCAAAGTAATCGAATTCAACAAAGAGTTCAAAAGAGTAGTAGTATCACATACAGGAATCTTCAGAGACGAAGAAAAGAAAAATGTGAAAGAAGCAGTGAAGGCTGCATCTTCTTCTTCAAACAGTGAAGAAAGAACCACTCTTGGTGATATAGATGCCCTGGCAGAACTGAAAAAGAAAATGGAAGAAGGAAACTAATCTCATCTGTTTTTATTATAGATAAAAAAAAAGCGCTCCAAAACCGGAGCGCTTTTTTTATGAATATGATAGAAATGTACTGTTTTTTTTATATCTTCGGTAAAATTTAATTCATAAAAAAACGATATGAAAAATCAACAACTACCCATTGTTATTGCTTTTCTGGGTTTGTTTACGGCGAATTTCGCATTCGGACAAAGCCATAGCAAAGCAGTAAAAGATTATTTGGACACTACCGAAAAACTTGGCAGAGATGTAAAAAACCGTGAATTCGTGATCGATTCCGAAGATGCTTCTACATCTCTGAAAGGAACAGTGGTGCATATCCGGCAGACTTATGACGGAATTCCTGTTTTCGGGAATGAAGCCACATTACTTATGAGAGGAAACAGTGTACTGAATTTTGCAGGAAATTTCTCTAAGAACTCAGCGAAGGTTGCCGGAAAATCACAAGCTGCAGATGCCGCTACTATTTTGGTAAAAGCAGCTCAGAATCTTAAATTTTCCGATCCGCAATCGTATGCTGTTACTCTGGCAGAAGGCAAAATGAAAGAGCCGGAACTGGTATATTTCGATAACGGAAATGATCTTGTGTTGTCTTATGAGCTGGAATTTGAAGATAAAGCTGCTCACAATCTCTGGATGATTGTAGCCGATGCCAAAACAGGAGAAGTTTACAGTCAGCAAAATCTTACACTTTCCTGTAACTTTATGGATGAGCCTTATAAAGGAGAATCTCATATTACCAGGCATCCGGAAATTTTCCCGCAAAAAGGAAGCGCTAATACCAATCCTGTTACGCCATTATTAGCAGATAATGCTTCTTATAGGGTTTTCGCATTTCCCGTGGAAGCACCGTCTTTCGGAGCACGGACTTTGATCAGTAATCCTTGGGATCTGGCATTATCACCGGAAGGATGGCATTCTACAGGAACAAATTCCTATACTACAGCTCGTGGAAATAATGTACACGTATATACAGATATGGATAATTTGGATACTCCACAGTTTGAGGTTGATGGCGGAAGCAGCCGGAATTTTGATTTTCCTTTGGATTTATCTTACTGGCCAACAGGAAGTCCGGGAACAGGATATACCGATGCTGCATTAACAAATCTGTTTTATGTAAACAACCGTGTTCACGATATTCTGTACAAATTCGGATTTACGGAATCAGCTAAAAATTTCCAGGCAAATAATTTTGGAAAAGGAGGAAACGGAAATGATTATGTAAAAGCAGAAGCCAGAGACGGATCCGGAACCAATAATGCTAATTTCAGCACACCATCTGATGGAGGCAACGGGAAAATGCAGATGTACATTTGGTATCCGAGCGGAACATTGCCACAGGTATTTTTCATCAATACACCGCCTGAACACAGCAGCCGAGTAATCAGTGTAGGTCGTGGTTATTTCGGATCACCATTATCCACAACTCCGCTTACAGCCGATCTTAAGATCCCGAATATTATTGACGGTTGTACACCAATCACAGCAGGCTCTCTTACAGGGAAAATTGCTTATATCAAAAGAGGAGATTGTAATTTCTCCGTAAAAGTGCGTAATGCTCAGGATGCAGGAGCAGTTGCAGTTGTTATTGCCAATAATAAAGTAGAAGATACCGATACTCAGATTTCCAATATGATCGGAAGTACGGATCCGGGAATTGTGATTCCGTCCGTATTCATCAATAAATTGGATGCTGCGTTTTTTGATGGATTATTATCTGCCGGAAACGTAAATATTACTTTAAAAGAAGCAGATCTCGTTCCTCGCGATGCCAATCTGGATAACGGAGTAATCGCTCACGAATACGGTCACGGATTATCAAACAGAACTACGGGAACTTCAGTAGGTTGCTTAAATACAAATGCTGATAACGAGCAAATGGGTGAAGGATGGTCTGATTTCCTTGCCTTAATGTTTACGATGAAGCCCACTGATAATGCTTCCGTTCCAAGAGGTATCGGTACTTATCTAAGCTTTCAGCCGACCAACGGATTAGGAATCCGCCCTGCGCAATATTCACCGGATCCTGCAATCAACGATTATACTTATGGGGATACCAACGGGATGGTGATTAACGGTAGTCCGGATGTACATTCCATCGGGTTTATATGGGCTTCCATTCTTTGGGATCTTCATTGGAAATATGTAGAAAAATACGGATTTAACAATGACCTTACAGCTGATTCTAATTCGGGTTCTGCAAGAGTTTTCCAACTGGTGCTCGACGGGCTTAAGCTTCAGGGCTGCCTTCCTACGTTTATTATGGGAAGAGACGGAATTCTTGCTGCCGATCAGGCTTCCACAAACGGAGCCAACAAATGCCTGATCTGGAACGTATTTGCAAAAAGAGGAGTGGGAGTGAACGCTTCCGCAGGTTCCAAAACCAATATCAATGATCAGGTTGAAGATTTCACCGTTCCTGCCGAATGTGCTTTGGCAACTTCGGAAATAGGCGCAAATAATACAATCAGCATTTATCCTAACCCTGCCAAAAATGAATTCTTCCTGAATATCAAAGGAAATGTTTTAGGAAAAGTGGATGTTGAAATTTTTGACGCATCCGGAAAATTAGTATCCGGTCAGAAAGTGGATGTTTCCAATAAAGAAGCCATCACCACTCAAAATCTTCCGAACGGAGTATATATTGTGAAAGCTTCCGGTTTGGGATTTGAATATTCTTCCAAGCTTATTATTAAGAAATAAGAATTTTTTATAATCAGTGAAAAACCGTTCTGTTTTGCAGAGCGGTTTTTTTTTAATAATAAGATGAATATCCGGCAAAATTTTATTCATCCATAAAATGTTCCGCAGGTTTTCTTTAATTTTGCAATAATCAGAAACCGAAATGCCGTTATATCAGGATTTTTCCAATATCAAAGCCAGAATTCTTCTATGGAAATATGAAGAAGAAGAAATCCTGAATGCGGAAGAGCTTCTGGAACCTGAAAATTTCTTCAGAATTACGCAGTATCATCCCAAAAAATTGCTGGAAACTTTGATGGTTAGGAAAATTCTCAGAAGTGAGTTTCCTCATTATAAAATTCTATATAAGGAACGGCAGCCTTATCTTTCCCCAAAGGATTTTGAAATTTCCATTACCAATTCGTTTCCGTTTGCAGCTCTTGCAGTTTCAAAGAATAAAATAGGAATTGATCTGGAAAGATTCAATCCGAAATTTCTGAAGCTTCAGGACAAATTTGTGTATCCTGAAGAACGCACTTTCATTCCAAAAAATGAGGAGATTGAATACCTTACAATTATCTGGTCGGTAAAGGAAAGCCTGTACAAAATCCATCATTCCAAACATTGGTCGCTGAAAAAGCATTATGAAGTTTTTCCGTTTTGCAAAGAAAATCTCCACAGTGTAAGATGCCGCGTTTACGATGAAAATTCCTCCGATGAATTCTTCGCGCGTGTGGAATTTTTTGAAGATTATGTATTTACGGTTGTGGATTAATTTTATAATAATTTTCCACTACTTTCCTTTGTTCACGGGCAACATCGTAGATTAATCCCAGAATTTCGTGAATGTTTTTCAATGTGGTAAGTCTTGTGGTTTTCTGCGGATCACGGCGGTCATAAAATCCATCATTATCCAGCTCCGATTTTCTTTTTAATAAAAGATTTTCCACTTGATCTTCCGGAATGATCTGGTGCGAATTTTCCGGATTCTCATTTAAGGATTTGTTTTCCAGAATTTCGGAAGTACGCTCCAATTCCGAAGAAATTTTGGTCTTCCAGCTTTCAAAATCTATTTCGGGATACGATTCCTTTTCTTTAGAATATTGCGAAAGGGAAGCGGTATAAGCGATCAGAAGATGGGAAGTCGCAACAAATTGATGTACGGTTTCCAGTTTTTTCTGCTGATTTTTCGGATCGGAAATCATTCTCTGGAAATTATCGGAAAGATTGGCTAGGTTGATGAGCGCTTCTTTCCTGTTGAGCTTATATTGCTGGATATCGGTCTTTTTAGCAAAAATTCCGCTGATGGTGGTCTCAAAATATTTCCGGCTGCTTTTTGCGCATTTTTTCATCAGTTCAGGATTTTGGGTATGTTCCCAAACCGGAAAAACGAAATAAGCCACCAGAAAGCTGATGATCCCTGCAATCGCAGTATCTAAAATTCTGTCCTTAAAAATAAGATCAATATGTCCCGGATTCAGGAAATTGAATGACAGGAAAATATAAACCGTCATAAACAAAACCGCCCAGAAATATCGTGTTTTCAACATACTGAAACACAGGATCATACTTCCGAACAAAATGAAAAGCAACGCGGAATTATCTGTAATGAAATGCAAAATAATATACGCATTTACAGCGCCTGCAACCGTTCCGTACAAACGGAGCATATTTCTGCTTTTGGTAATGGAAAATGCGGGTTTCAGGATCGCGGTAATGGAAATCAGGATCCAGTAAGAATGCCCGATACCGAGGAATTCCAGCTTTGAAATAAAATAGCCAATAATCAAAGCGATCGTAATCCGGATGGAATGCCTGAACAGCGAAGAATCCAAAGAAAGGTTATTTCGCAGAACTTTAAAGTTGAGCGGTTCTTCTTTGGAAAGAAATTTCTGATAATCCAAACCTGATGAAAGGCTTTTTGCAAGTTTGGGATTCTGCCTGTCGATACGGAAAATACCGTTGATGTCGTTTGTAATTTCGGTAATACGCATCATAATCTGGCGCAAAACCAGAAAATTTTCGAGATTCCCGGAATTCATTTTTCTGTTCCGGAGCTCGAAATATTTATCGTGAAGCTTGTTCAGCTCTTCATTCAGATCAATACCGGATTTTACTTTTACTCCTCTTTGCAAGGAAATCCCAATACCGGAAATTTCTTCTGAAAGCAGCACCAGATAATCGAAGATATTTTCAAGAATTCCCGTTTCTTCAAAATTAGAGTGTATCTTCCGGAAATCCGTTTCCGAAGTCATCAGTTTTTCGTGAAGATCAATGGAATTCAGGAACATCAGCATCAGAATCCGTGAAGTGGTGGTGGATTCGTTTACGATTTTCCGGGTTCGAAAAACGGTATCTCTGGTATCTTCCTGAAGATTTTTAATATTGATCTGCTGCGCCATCACCTGGGAATTCAGGTTTTCATAATCAGGATTTTTCAGATAGAATTTTGCCTTTATTTTCAGAAAATCGGCGAGTGCCAGATAATTTTCACCAATCATTTGTCCGGCAAGTTTATAGGGCTGAATGGAGGAAATAATCATAAAAATAATGACAAACCAGCTGCAGCCTGCCAGAAAAATCAGTAAACTGTGAATAATATTGGATCCCGTTAAATGTCCGTCAATAAAAATTCCGAGAACAACCAGCGAAAGCGACCCGACTGATGCGAGACGCTGCCCGTAAACACCGATCATCGTAAACAGCATTCCGAAAAAAATGATTTCCAGATAGACCAGAATTTCGAAATTCTTAAATAAAGTAGCTACACAGGCGACAATAAAAAAGCTGATAACCGCGGTGATGAGTGTATTTCTGCGGCGGATAAAAGGTCCCGGCTGATCGGTAAGTCCCACGAAGCTGGTTCCAAGCGGAAAAAGAAAATATTCTTTCAGCAGACCGAAATAGGCGAGGATAATACCCGGAATTACAATAGCCAGCGCAATCCGCACACCGGAATAGATGTACTGACTGGTAACAAATTTTTTAAGCTCCGAGGTATAATTCATTCTGCAAAATTATTGATTTTTATAGGTAAAAAAAATCCTGAAAGTAAATTTTAAAATCTTAATTTCTTAATGTTAAAAATATGTACAAAAGAAATTTAAACAGGCTCCAAAAATCAGATTGTTATTGTATAAAATTTAAAACCCTTTCAGAGCTTCAAATTCTGAAAGGGTTGGTTATCAATAATTTATTTTTTTAAATACTGAAAATCTGTTTTTGATTCCGATTTAAATTGTATTAATAATCCTGCGCATTATAGGTTTCTTCACCGATATTCCACGTAAGCCCGAAACGCAGCGTGTTATCCAGCGCGTTGTTTTGTTTTGAAATATTGATGAGGTAGGAAAGATCCAGGCCGAAAGATTGGTATTTCAATCCGACACCTAATGTACCGTATTGTCTTCCACCCTGAAGCTCGCTTTCTTTATAATAACCTCCGCGGATCGCGAAAGCATTATCATATTCATATTCCAAACCTGCGCTCAGCATCATACTTTGCGGATTGCCGAATGATTTCCCGATTCCTTCCATTACTCCTACATTAGGTATTCCGATAATTGGACTTCCATCTGCATTTGTTCCCATTTTTTCGGTTCCGGGAACTAGAAGTTTGGAGGCTTCAACGCTTATTCCCACTCTGTTGAGATCGTCAATAAATAAATCGTAGCCAGCACCTAATCTTGCCATTGTCGGCAAATAGGATCTGGATTCTTCATCCCCGGTATAATCTAATCGCGGTCCTAAATTCTGGATCGAAAATCCTGCTCTTGCTCTACCTTCATAATCTCCGAAGCTGGTATGTTTTGGCGACATAAAATATCCTGAAACATCTACTGCAAAAGTGTTTGCGGGTTTCAATGTGCTGTTGGAACCGAATCCTCCGGACAAATCGGAACGGATATAGCGCCCGGTTACAGCCATAGAGTAAGTATCGGTTAATTTTAATCCGTAAGCGATATCAATGGAAAATTCATTTGGTTTTGCGGTACCCATATCTGCGATTTCATTACCAACAATTTCAGTAAGATTTACTTCTCCCATATTGAAATAATAGATGCTCGCACTAATGGTAGATCTTTCCTCATCTCCTAAAAATTTATGATAGGCGGCATACAACAGGAAAACGTCATTGGTTAATTTGTTCATCCAAGGAGTATAATTCACTGCAATGGCGGAAGAAGTCCGGCTGAACGGATATTTCGCAGCGTTCCAGAATTGTGAGAAAGCGTCGGTAGTGGTCGCAACTCCCTGATCCCCCATACCTCCTGCTCTGGAATCCGGGGAAATTCTGAGAAAAGGTGCTCCGGTATATACCTGTCCTTCCTGGGCAAAAGCCGTAATTCCGATTCCTAATCCGAGACCTAAAAATAGTTTTTTAGTAAATGTCATAAGTTTGTTTGTGTTTATCGTTATTTTTTTTATTTTAATAATACCATTTTTTCCACTGCTGTCGCGCTTCCTTTGCATTTGTCCTGATTCTGGCTTTTTGCAAATATCTTAAAAATATAGGTACCTTTTCCTACGGTATCGCCAAAATCATCTTTTCCGTCCCATTCGATAGCGGTTCTCGGAGTGCGGTAACCTTCGAGGAAAGGCTCTGCTGTTACTGCTGCAGATAATGTTCTTACCAGCTTTCCGGTGATGGTGTAGATCTGCACGTTCACATCCAGAATATCATCACAATTATGTTCAAACTGAACATAGGTTTTATTAGTAAACGGATTCGGCCAGTTTAAAAGTCTTTTAACAATTAAATTCTGCTCGTTTTCGTCCTTAACTATAAAGTTTAACGTCTCAGTTGTGGAATTATTGTTTATATCCCAAATTTTAAACGTGAGCTGATGTTCGCCAGGTTTCAGATTTCTGAAAGGGTAGGTTACTACACCTTTCTGATAGTCTGAAAGATTAGGATTTGTACATCCGTTGCCTTCACCGGAAAAATAAAAATCGTTCAGAACAACAGTATTTATAATTTCTCCGTCGAGATAAGTGATGATATCGTGCCCGACACCCGAACCGGTAGAGTTAATTCCCTTGTCATCGGTAACGCAGGCGAGAAGCATAGGATTCTGATCGGTAATTCCTCCGTTGGCAAAATTAATATTATTCATATAAAGATGAGCGACCGGCGGCTGATTGTCATTGATTCCGTCCGGATTAATCCCGCCGATCTGCTGAACCTGATTGGTGAAAACATCATACGATTTATTATCTGCATAAGCCAGAATCCTACCGCTTCCGAACTCATAATTGATGTCTTTCGGAACGTAGAATTCTACAATATAATTTCCGTTGACCACCTGTCCGGAAGCTTTCACAATCGGGCTTCCTTCTTCGGTATATTCCAATACCGGAGTCATTTTGGGATCGTGATCATTATTCAGTGTTTTTTTAGAGATTCTTTTATCAAAAATATTGATTACCACTCTTCCGTTGAAAGCATTATCCAGACTTCCGTCCGTTTTTTTGATATGCCCTTTTATTTTTATAAAATCCAGAGCGCGGATTTGCCCCGGAACCGGTGAATCGATCTGGTCTATTTCTATCAAACGTTTCGGGCGGCTCAGTTTCATTGCAGGATCTCCCAGAAAATTTACCCGGAGATGGTTAGCGCTTGCTTTAAATTCCAGCTTAGCTTTCAGGAATGCATCCCCGAGATTTAGAAAATCATCATTCTGGATATAAAAAATATGATTGATAAACATATCGGTAAAAGAAACTCCGTAGGATACTCCAATTTTCCGGCTGGAAGTAATCATTGTAGCAGCACCGCCCTGTTTACTTTTGATGAATTGTTCTCCCGCGGAAAAAGTATCAGGGTCGTCCCAAAGCGTAAATTCGCAGGTAATGGTAGATACAAGAGGAAAACGAGAATATACATTGCTGTAATTACTGAAATTTTTAATTTCATCAATCGTTAAAACTCTTTCCTGCGCCCATCCGTTAATTCCACCGTGTCCGAAATACAAAAGGAAAAGACTGTTGCCCACATCATTGGATATCGCCTGATTGACCTGCGGATAACGCTGCCCTCCCGCAGAAACTTCGGCAGGAAATGCATCTAAATATAATTTTCGCACATTGTACTCTTTTCTTTGTGTTCCACTTTCAAAATTATGTACCAGTGCAGTATTCACGGTGTTATGAAAAGGGATGGTATCATAATCATCGTCTACTACGAAATCTAGTTTCATTCTCCATTCTCCGAAAGGAGTGGATTGCCCTGAAAGCGAGTTATAATAAGCCAATGTTTTATCAATCAGTAATTTAGCTTCCGAAAGATTCGCAGCAGGCAATCTTCCCACAGGAATGTCCGGGAGATAATTGTAAAGTGATACGGAGGAAGATGATGAACTCTGCGGTTGTGTCATCCCGTAATAATCGTCCGTCACATAAGAAGAAGCAAGGCTTCCACTTTCTTCACTCTGATAGGAAGGAATAATATCCGAGCCCGGTTTGGCTATTCCCCGGAAATCATAAGAAGAATCTCCCAGTATGAAAATATATTTCAGTGTTCCGGCAGGAGTATTAAGTTTTGTGGCGAAATCCCTGATCGCGGTGATATCCTTACTTCCGCTGCTGAATTCGTTGTAGATTTTATTTACATCCACGACGGCAACATTGTATTTTCCCTGATAATAGTTTGCCAGCCTTTGTGCGTGTCCTATAAATTCGGTTGGCGCTATCATCAGATATTCGATATTTTGTAAGCCCGACAAATCCTGATTGTCAGTTTTTCCCATAAATTCGGGAACATAAGCAGCAGAATTATTAAAAGCGACAAATTCATTATTAAAAACAGTATTGTTTGCCTGATACCCGAAGTTGAAAGCCGTATTTGAGCCTGATTTGTTTACTTTTCTGCTGACATTAGTGATATCGGAAACCTCCCAGACTTGCTCCAAGCCTGAAGTGTTGGAAATTGTAAAACCGTAATTGGCACCTGAACCTTCCATAATTCCAAAGCTGCGGAAATTCATCTGCTGTCCGTTGAATTTCAGGTCTTCTTTATACTGAACTTCCGCATAATCAAAATAAAATCTTCCGTTCGGATTGGCTGAAATATTTGGGGTGATGTTAATCGTCAACTGGTTTCCGGATAAATTGCTTACCGTTCCCAAATAAAGGAGTTTTTCATATTCCGTACTACCATTATTAATGGTGGCATTTTGTTGTCCATTGATACTGAAAACAGCATTATTTCCCTGTGAATTATAACCAATTATTCTTGCGCGATACAGGATTTGGTCGCTGCTTTGGATTGGTGAATTGGTAGTAAAAGACAACGATTTTGCATCGGTGAAAGAATCTCCTGTCCAGATTCTTCCGAATTTCATTAGATTGAATTTTTCTTCGTTGATATATTGGTAAGCATCATAACGACTGATCAGAGTTGAGGAAAGAGGTGTATCCATATTCTGTACTCTTTTCCCTTCACCGATATCAAAGTTGATGAAATAATAGGAGTATTGATCGTAAATATTGATGAAATTATTGGCGTTATCGTCTCTGGTTTCCGTTCTTTTAAAGCCTTTTCCGTTGGATTTGGAATATAGGTTATAGCCATTCGGACCTTGTGCGTAGAACAGTGCATAATCGTTATCATCCCAGGTTCCGTCTTCTTCTCCTACAACCTGAATTGCATTTTCCTGTAAGGCGGAATATCTCGGATCTCCGTTAAATTCAGGAAGCATAAGTCCGCCGTTTCCGTAAATTCTGAAATTTTTCGGATTGATATTGGCAGGATTAATTCCGTTCTGAGTCAGAAATTGCTTGGTGATTTTGAAAATACCGGATTTGTCTACTTTTATTTTGTAAAAAGTTCCAGATTTCAGAGGATTTTCGGTAGTTCCAACTTTATTTACATTATTTTTCTGAACAGGGCTGTTGTCGTTTGTAATATCAAAAGATATTAGCCGGAAAGTTTCACCTTTTACAGATTTCAGAGCCGGAACTTTTAAATAGCCGGTATTTGTATTGTCGTATTTGTTGAAATAAACATTAAAAAAGCTCTGGTCTTCAGAAGGCAGTTTTGAAGAATCAAGATCAAAAATATCTTTTTGGGATACTTTTTCCCACTTCGGATTCTGTATTTTATATCTTTTATCGGAATTTTTAAAGTCTATGGAGTAATAAATATTACCATTTTCATAAGAAAAACCCTCATTACTGAAAAATGGAACTGCAATTTTTTCCGCTCCGTAATCAATCACAGTTGAACTCTGCCATGTCAGCTGAATGTTCTGAGAATAGCCTAAAGCGCTGAAAATGAGCATTAAGACTAAAGTTGAAATTCTTTTCATTATATATATGGTTTTCGAGGTTACAAATTAAACGAAAATTTTAAAAATATAGTGGATACAATAAAATTAATTTGTATGCGTTTTGCAAAAAAGTCAATTCATTATTTGATTAATTAAATTATTTATTTTTTCTTTGTACTCTGAAAATTCTAAATCAACTATGAACAAACTGAAGTTGTTTTCAATACTTGCTTTAAGCTCGACAATGTTTCTGGTAAGCTGCGGCGGTGGCAGTGGATCCAAAAAAGGTGGCGGCACCAAAAGATTTACCAGTAAGACCGGATGGAAGCCGAACGATCAGAAAGGATGGTTCTTCACCGGCAAAAAGCAAAAGCAGAAAGGATGGCCTGGAATGGTATATGTAGAAGGCGGAACTTTCACAATGGGATTGGTGAAAGATGACGTAATGCACGATTGGAATAATACTCCGAGAAGAATGCAGGTAAGTTCTTTCTTCCTTGGCGAAACCGAAATCACCAACTACGAATACCGCGAATATACTACCTGGCTGAAATTTGTATTTCCTCCGTCCGATCCTACATATAAAGAAATTTATACAGGAGCGCTTCCTGATACTTTGGTTTGGAATAACAAGCTTTCAAGAAACGATTTTGCAGAAACCTATTTCCGCTCTCCCGAATTCGATTATTATCCAGTGGTAGGAGTAAGTTGGCTGCAGGCAACAAAATATTGCGAATGGCTGACCGACAGAGCTAACGAAAAAGAATTGATGAATCAGGGAGTAATCTCTAAAGATTTATATACCAACGATTCCAATAATCAGGGAACTTCATCTTTTTCACTTGATAAGTATAAAGCCAATGATCCCGAAATGCAGGCTTATGTAAATGAGCAAAAGCTCAAGCAAAAAACAGGGATCAAAACATCCAATCAAAGAATTCTTTCTGCCAACAGAAATGCGACTGCGGGAATTGTAGAAAAATTTAGGCTCCCTACAGAAGTGGAATGGGAATTCGCGGCATTAGGTCTTCAAAAAGAAAGAGAATATAATCTCTATCAGGAAAAAGAGCCTGAAATCGAAAAACTGAAAGGTAAGAAAGGCAGAAACAGAGGAATGTACCTCGAAAACTTTAAGCAGGGAAGAGGCGACTATTCCGGAGTTGCCGGGTGGAAAAATGACGGATCTCCTACAACTTCCGATGTTAGACAGTATCCTTCCAACGATCTCGGATTGTACGGAATGTTTGGAAACGTGGCTGAATGGACAGCCGATGTTTATCGCCCGATTATTGATGAGGAAGCCAGCGATTTCAATTATTACAGAGGAAATGTTTCCCGTCAGCTTGTGAAAAATGCGGACGGAACTTTTAAAAAGATCGAGACTGTACAATATGATACTCTTGCAGACGGAAGATTGGTGTACAAAGGTCTTCCGGGACAATATGAAAGGGAAGTGGTGGAAGATAACAGGAACTTCCGTGACGGAGATTTTCAGTCTTCGCTTGATGCAGGATACGGAAGAGGTGTAGACAGTACAACTGCAAATTATAATATGTACAACTCCAAAAGAAAAAGGTTTTTCGTAGACGACAGAGGTCGTGTAATTCTTGAAAAAGATACCAAATCTGTAACTTCACAAATTACCGACGAAGTTCGCGTAGTAAAAGGAGGTTCCTGGCTGGACGGAGCTTATTGGCTGGATCCGGGACAAAGAAGATTTAAAGATCAAAACAGAGCTTACGGATGGATTGGCTTCCGTGTTGCACAGGATGCAAAATCTACCGGAAAAGGCAGAACAAAGCGTTAAAATAATTTGAATAAATACTAAAAAATCCTTCCGGATATCCGGAAGGATTTTTATTTTTGAAGAATGAATGCAGAAACCTTTTATCCTATTTATTTGCAATCCGCAAATGCTGTCATCGACAGCCGGAAAATTCAGAAGAATGATATATTTTTCGCCTTTTCGGGAGAAAACTTCAATGCAGCCGAGCTTTCGGAAGATGCCGTAAACAAAGGAGCTTTGGCTGCAATTGTGGAACAGCCGCAATTTGAGAATCGGGAAAAAAATATTTTCTACGTTCCTTCCACTTTGGATTTTTTGCAGGAACTTGCAAGATTGCACAGAAAGCATCTGCAAATTCCGGTTATCGGATTGACGGGAAGCAATGGCAAAACCACGACAAAAGAACTGATTCACGCTGTTCTTTCCCAAAAATTCAATACACAATATACTTTCGGAAACCTGAATAATCACATCGGAGTTCCGCTCACCATTCTTTCCATAAAACCGGAACACAAAATTGGCGTTATCGAAATGGGAGCTAATCATCAGAAAGAAATCGAATTGCTCTGTAGTATTGCACAGCCCGATTATGGATACATCACCAATTTCGGTAAAGCACATCTCGAAGGTTTCGGCGGATTTGAAGGTGTAATCAAAGGGAAATCGGAATTGTACGATTATCTGATTCAGAATCATCAAACTATTCTTATCAACGAAAATGATGAGATTCAGGTTGAAAAAACAGGGAGTTACGATAAGAAAATTACTTTCGGAAAACCGGATTCCGATTATTATTTCGAGATTTTTTCGGAAGATAATTTTGTCGGTCTCAAATTTGAAAATCAAAAAATTCTGTCCGGATTAACGGGAAATTACAATTTTAATAATCTTTCGGCTGCTGCAAGTTTCGGTTTTCATTTCGGAATCGGTTTTGATGAAATCAAAAAAGCAATCGAAAATTATACACCTACCAATATGCGTTCACAGATAATGCAGAAAAAAGGGAAAACGCTGGTTCTGGATACTTATAATGCCAATCCGAGCTCAATGTCGGAATCGCTGAAAAATTTCAATAATTTTAAAGGCTCAAAAACCGTTGTAATAGGCGATATGCTGGAACTGGGCGATGAAAGCAGAAAAGAACATTCCGCGATTCTGGAACTTGCGGAAAGTCTTGATTTTAATGAGATCATCACCGTCGGAAAATTATTTAAAGAAGTGAACAATCATTCTTTGAGTTTTGAAAATTCTACCGATTTGGCTGAATATTTAAAAGAAAATCCTCTGCATTCGGAAAATATTCTGCTGAAAGCATCACGAGGAATCGCTTTGGAAAAAGTACTGGAATATATTTAGAGCTGGAAATTAATCTCTGGTTTTCCAGTATTCATTCAGCAGCAACTCAATATTTTTAAAAGTTTTTCCCAAAACATTTTTTCGGATCTCATCTTCACTTTTCCACGAAACTTCGAGAATTCCTTCTTCAACCTGAGGTTTCGGATTTTTGCTGCCTTTATAATTCATCAGGAACCAATGAGTAGTTTTCAGAATTTTTTCGCCGTTTCTTTCCGTATAAATATGATAGGTAGTATTCATAAATTTCAGAATTTCCACTTCTTTCAAACCGGTTTCTTCACCGATTTCACGGATAGCAGCAACTTCACGGGATTCGCCTTTCTCGATTTTTCCTTTCGGTAGATCCCATTTTCCCAATCTTTTGATAAAGAGAATTTCTTTCTTATCATTCAGCACAATTCCGCCCGCAGCTTCGATAATCCGGAACATCAGCGAAAAATCCTGCCACATCGTTTCCATATTTTCGCTGTACATATTAATTTCCGGAGCCGAAGTATTTTCCAGCAGGTCAATAGCCATTTCCAGAGAAGGAATTCCCTCGTATTTCAGGTTTTTCGGAGAATTTTCAGGAGAATTGCTAAAGGATAATTTTTTTTCATTCACGAAAACTTTATACATTTGTAAGTCTTTAATACTACAAAAATATAAAATGAATTTAGAAGGAAGAAAAATAATCGTAAATAAATCGGTTTCCGAACTTGTAGAAATGCTGAAAAAACCGGAAGAATACAAAAATCTGATGCCGAGTTCGCTCAGCAGATTCGAATCTACGGAAGACGGTTTCAAATTCGGATTAACAGGAATGCCCGAAATTGCCCTGAAAATCGACGAAGTGAACAACGAAAAAGTAGTACTGAAATCCGCAAGCTCAAGCCTCGATTTCGCGCTGACAGGAACAATGAATCCCGTAAACGAAAACCAAACCGAAGTACAGCTTTTATTCGACGGGAAATTCAATCCGTTTATCAAAATGATGGTGGAAAAACCATTGCAGAATTTCATCAATTCGCTGACGGAAAATATTGAGAAATTGTAGTTCGGGTTTTCACTTTGTCAAAGTTTTATATACAATAATAGTACTTTGACAAAGTTTTTTCAAAAAAAGCCGTTCCGTAGGAACGATATCTGTATAGGAAAAATAAATTGATTGCAGAAAGGCGTTCCGTAAACGCTATCTTTTTATCACACCACAATTCCCGAACAATGATCCTCAAAACTTCCCGTTGCGGAAGACAACACGTTGATTTTGCCGTTGATTTTCAGAACGCCCATAAAAGCGAAGATCAGCGCTTCTTTAAATTCAATAATGTTTTTTTCCGGAATGATGATTCCCGAATCGGATAATTCTTTCAGCAGTTCGATCAGATAAGAATTGTAAGCGCCGCCGCCTGTAATCAGGATTTTTTTTAAATTATTTTTTCTGAAAACTTCGGAAATCTGAACCGCGATATGTTTGGTAAAAGTTGCCAGAACTGTTTCCGGAGCTTTTTCGGAAAGAAGCGGAAAAATATGTTCATTCAGCCATTCCGTTCCCAAAGATTTCGGCGGATCTTGTTGGTAAAAATTCAATTGATTGAGCTGATGTAGAAGCATTTCATCCGGAATCCCGTTTTGGGCAATAACTCCGTTTTCATCGTATTTTCTGCCTAGTTTTTGGGCGTATTCGTTAAGGATACTATTCACGGGACAAATATCAAAAGCAATTCTTTTTTTATCTTTTCTGAAAGAAATATTGGAAAATCCGCCCAGATTCAGACACGCATCGAATCCGGAAAAAAGTAGTTCGTCACCAATCGGAACAAGAGGAGCTCCGTTTCCGCCCATCAAAACATCCTGAGAGCGAAAATCGTAAACTACGGGAATTCCGGTGATGATTTTAATTGCTCTTCCGTCCCCAATCTGTAAGGTAAATTTTTTTTCAGGTTGATGAAAAACCGTGTGCCCGTGGGAAGAAATGACCTCTATTTTTTCAATTTTCTTTTTTTCGATAAATTCTTTCGTTTTTTCACCCAGATAAAATCCGTATTCGGAATTGAGTTCCAAAAGTTCCTGCGAAGAAAGATAAAAGGCATTTCTCAGTTTGTTTTCCCAGATTTCGGGATAAGGAAAAGTTTCTGCTTTCAGGATCTCGAAATCCCACTTTCCGGCATTTTCCGAAAAACGGGAATAGCAGAGATCCAATCCGTCAAGACTGGTTCCGGACATCAGACCGATTGCGTGAAATTCCATTTTTTTTGACTATTGAGCTAAAATAGGAAAAAGATTCTTCTCGAAGTTTATTTATTTTAAAAATCCAATAGTTTTTTTCAACAAACTATACAGATAACCCAATGATTTCTTACATTTGAAAAAAGTCTGAAAATACTGCCCAAATGCAAGCTAATACACAACCTGATCCACAAAATGTAACCGATTACCCAAACGAAAATGCCGCTTTTTTAGTTTGGAAATTTAAGGAAAATACAGATATAATTCCTGTTTTTCAGAGAGTTTGTGCATTGGTGGTCAATCTTAATCATTCTGCTTTGGATCGATTTCCCGATTCTTTTTCGAGCTGTGTAATGGGAATTGGCTATGATGCTTGGTTGAAGCTGGATCTTCCTAATCCTTTACCAAAAGAGCTGAAAAATTTTCAGGAAATAAAAGGTGCAAAACATACGGCGGTTTCCACGAAAGGAGATCTGCACTTCCATATCCGTTCCAACCGGAAAAGCTATGTGATTGATATGGTTGCAACAATTTCGGAATTTATGACGGTTATTGCAGATTGTGTAGTGGAAGTTCACGGATTTCGGTATTGGGATGGACGTTCGATTTTAGGTTTTGTGGACGGGACTGAGAATCCGAAAGGTTCAGTTCGTGATTTTTTCGCATTGGTGGGAGATGCTGATCCGTATTATCAGAATGGAAGCTACCTTTTTGTACAAAAATATGTGCATAATCTTACCGCCTGGAGGTCTCTTCCGGTTGAAGAGCAGGAAAAGGTTTTCGGTCGCTCGAAAACCAATGATATCGAAATGACGGATGAAGTAAAACCTAAAAATTCACATACCGCATTAGCCAATATTGGTGACGATTTTAAAATTATACGTGATAATATGCCTTTTGGAAATGTGGCAACCAACGAAATGGGAACTTATTTTATTTCCTATTCCAGCGTATTTTCTACGGTGGAAAAAATGCTGACCAATATGTTTATCGGAGATCCGCCGGGAAATTATGACCGTCTTTTGGATTTCAGCACCGCGCAGACCGGAAGTTTATTTTTCTGTCCATCTTTGGATATGCTGGATGATTTTTCGGGATAAGCAGAATTACTCTAAAATTCCACGTATTTTATTCGCATTCCGGATCAGCTCTTCCAGATATTCGTAATTTTCCTTTTCCAATGCGGATTTGAATTTCCGGAGCTGTGAAATATGCTCGTTCAGAACATCCAGAACATTTTCCTTGTTCTGCTTAAAAATCGGAACCCACATTTCGGGATGCGATTTTGCCAGACGAACCGTGCTGGAAAATCCGGAGCTTGCCAATTGGAAAATCGTATCCTCTTCCCGTTCTTTTTCCAAAACTGTATTCGCCAAAGCGTAAGATGTGATGTGCGAAATATGTGAAATATAAGCGGTATGAATATCGTGATCTCCGGAATTCATATAAATCGGGTGCATTTCCAGAATTTCGGTGATTTTCTCAACCAGCTCCAGCGTGTCTTCCGCAGAATTTTCTTTATCGCAGATTACCGCTGCTTTTCCGGAAAAGCTGTCTGCTTTTGCAGATTCCGGTCCGGAATTTTCCGTTCCCCACATCGGATGGAAAGCCACAAATCTGTTTCTTTTCGGATGATTTTTTACCGAATTTACAATTCCCGATTTTGTGGAACCGACATCCATTACCGTTTGTTTTTCATTAATCAGATCCAGAACGGAAGGCAGAATTTTCCGTGAAGCATCCACAGGAATTGAAATAATAATAAGATCGGTGTTTTTAATTCCGTTTTCAAAATCCGATTTCTCATCAATAATTCCGAGTCGAAGCGCTTCTTCCAGATGTTTTTCGTTTTTATCGATTCCGGTAATATGCTCGGAAAAACCTTTGTTCCGTAATTTTAGAGCAATAGAGCCGCCGATTAATCCTGCCCCGATAATGGTAATTTTCATACTACTTCAGTTTTTTCAGGGAGATAAAAGAAGCGCTGTCTTTGCATTTTTCAAAACGAACTTCAAAACGCGGATTTTTTTCGGGATAAACCAAAATATAATCCGGACAAGGTTTTTTTTGAGCGTGGCTGTTTTCAAAATCAATTTCTCCTTTTGTAATGATGCTGTCTTTCAGAAATTTTTCATCCATTTTAAATTCGGACATTTGAGCTTTAAAATCTTCCGAATATTGGAAATCTTTGCTTAAAGTTTCCGCAATTACCCTGCTGTTCGGTAGATAACCGCTGCAACTTGCGCCTTTTTTGTTCAGCACAAAAATTACGATAATAAGTCCGGGAACAAGTCCGATGAGAAAAAATTTTATTTTACGAAGCATAAAACGGTTTCGGGTTTAAGGTTTAAAGTTTCGGGTTGTGAATGGTGCAAGGTGCAGGATGCAAGGTTTCAGGTTTGAGAATTTGAAATCGTTTGAGTTTGTTTGATTTAGTTTGAATATTAAATCCGAATTGAAAACTTCCATCTTCCCACTTCCCACTTCCATCTTCCCGCTAAAATATTAACAAATTGATATCGTGATACGTAAGATCATAACGGTCGCAGATCATTTTTTTGGTGTGTCGTCCTTTGTACATATACAGCGATTCTTTCATTTCGTTGTTTTTTACGAGCATATTCTCGAAACCGCCTTCTTCATCGTAATTCAGCAGATAGCTCAGGAAAAAATTGGAAATGGCTTTCGTGGTGGTTCTCGGCATTTTGGAAGTGAGATTCGGCAAACCGGCGTGGATTACACCGTGTTTTATCACATAAGGATCTTCCATATTGGTAAGCTCCGAAGTTTCAATGGCTTTTCCGTTGTCGATGGTAACGTCGATAATTACACTTCCTTTTTTCATTTTCAAAACCATATCTTCCGTTACAATGGGAGCCATATTCAAACGTGGAAGTGCAGCTATCACTACATCTGCACGTCTTAAACTTTTTGCCAATTCTTTCGGGTCGATAATGGAAGTCGGAACACGGCTGTCCACCAAAGTATGAAGTCTTCTAAGTTTGGAAAGCGAATTATCAAAAACTTTTACACTTGCTCCCAATCCTATCGCCGATTTTGTGGCAAATTCACCGACAATTCCTGCTCCGATAATTACGACTTCCGTCGGACGAACTCCTGTAATTCCGCCAAGCATTAATCCGTTTGATAAAGCCAACAATTCTGAAGCGTACAAAATGGAAATGGTTCCCGCGATTTCCCCGATTAAACGGACTAATGCGAGCTGTTTGTAATCATCAATAATAAATTCAAAAGCGATGGCATTTACTTTTTTTTCGGCAAGCTTCAGGAAATATTCCTTATCGCGGAGGTTGATCTGCAATGCGGAAATCAGATAAGTGCAGGGTTTCAGAAAATCGATTTCTTCGGGAGTCGGCGGATTTACTTTCAGAACCATATCCTGGGCAAAAGCTTCCTGCGGCGACTGCACAATCTTTGCACCTGCTTCGGAATACTGGACATCGGTGAAAAACGATCCGTTTCCGGCGCCGCTTTCAATCACAATTTCGTGACCGTGATCTGCCAGAACCTGTACTGCATCAGGTGTAATGCAGGTTCTTCTTTCATTCAGGCAGGTTTCTTTCGGAATTCCTATACTGAATTTTTTTCCTTTTTTTACGACTTCCAGTTTTTCTTCTTTCGGCATCAGTTCCGCTTCGGAAAATGGTGTGAAAATGTGGCTGCCCATTATCTGTAAAATTTATGAAGATATAAAGTGCAAAGATACGAGAAATAAGATGATTTGATTACCGGAATTTCACTTCCCGAAAATCGCCTTTATTTTCAATGCTCATTTCGTGGAAAGGCTCTTCCAGCTCGTTCTCATAGATTTCCGGCCATTCGATAATGCAGAGAAAAGCGTTGTCCAGATATTCTTCGATTCCGATATCATATACTTCGCCGATATTTTTCATCCGGTATAAATCAAAATGAAAAATTTTTCCTTTCGGAGAATTATATTCGTTTACAATGGCATAAGTGGGAGAAGAAACTTCATCATCGCTTCCTAAATTTTTCAGGAGAAATTGGGTGAAAGTGGTTTTTCCGGCACCGAGATTTCCTTTTAAAAGAAGAATATTATGCTTCAAAAACGGAAGGATTTCTTCGGTAACTTTTTGCCAGTCGGATATTTCGCTGATTTGGAACTCCATTATGAAAGTTTGATATAGTTTGAATTTGTTTGATTTAGTTTGATTTAGTTTGATTTAGTTTGAAATTGTTTAAATATTAAATCCGAATTGAAAACTTCCATCTTCCAACCCAAAAATTTGAAACCTTGCACTCTTCATAAACCAAACTTTTCTAGCCAAAAGCCATCAGCTAAAAGCCAACTGCCAATTACTCTTTCAGCTTCGATTTGAATTTTTTCTGATAATCGTCCCATTCTTTTTTTGTTTTGATTTTTTTGTAATCGTCACTGGCAATCAGGGAAAGATAAGGCTCGATTTCTTTGGCGGTGAGAAAGCCGTTCAGAATGGTGATCGGATTATCGCTTTCGTCCAGAAAAACAGTACTCGGAACGGAAGATACGTTCATATATTTTGTAAAATCGTGCAGCGGATTTCTTGTTTTTCCATTCGCAAAACCGGGATTGGAAAATTCTTTTCCGAAAAGCATAAATTTTTCCGAACCTTCCGCATTGAATTTTACAGGATAATAATTCTGATTGATCTGCTCTGAAATTACGGGATGGGAATATGTATTTCTCTCCATTAGTTTGCAGGGACCGCACCAATCCGCATAAAAATCGATCAGGATTTTTTTCGGCTGTGTTTTTTGAGCTTTCAATGCTTCGGAAAGTGTCATCCATTTCACCTGAGAATGAAGTGAAAGGATTGATAATCCGAAAAATAATAGTAAGAATTTTTTCATAATTTGAATTGTCTATAAGATCCTTCAAGGTTTTGGAAACTTTGCATTAATTTTGAGAAAATCATTTAAAGATTGAATTTGCCTCCTGGCAAATTCCTACGGACATCACGCCGAGTCCCGAATTATCTTACTTCCTGCATCAGTTTTTTGACAAGCGGAGAAATCAAAATCAGTACCACTCCGCAAATAAGCGCATATAAACCGAGTTGTTTGTAACCATCTGTATAAGCCATTAAAGCATCAAAATTTGATGAACCTTTTTTGGCAGTTGCCATATTTGCGCCGATGATTCCTGCAACATATTGTCCGTAAGCGGAAGCCAGAAACCACATTCCCATCATCATTCCCTGAAGATTTTTGGTGGAAAGTTTCGTCATGATCGAAAGACCGATCGGCGAAAGGCACATTTCTCCCAGAGTGATGACAAAAAGTGCAATGGTAAAAATACTCAGTGAAGAAATTCCGGCTTCATTGGCAAAATATCGTGTTGCAAAAATGACGTAATATCCCAATCCTAGGAACAGAAATCCGAGTCCGAATTTAATAATGGTATTCGGTTCGATTTTTCTTTTTCCGAGCCATATCCATAATAAACCGAGCGGAACGGCCAATAATAAGATGAAAAATGCTCCTCCCGAATTATTTACACCATTCGGATTCAGATCGAACAGGTCACGGTTTAAGTTTCTTTCTGCAAAAATATTCAGCGAACCTCCGCTTTGCTCATAAATTCCCCAGAAAAAAATGGAAAAAATAATGAAGATCAACGCTGCCCAAAGTTTTTTTCTTTCTGCGGAATTTACTTTCGTCATTTCATAAAAAAGATAGATTAAAGTAAGCGGACCAATGATGTACATAAAATAATCCGTATATTCCGTTTTGGAAACCATTGTCATAATGAGCGGAATCACTACCAGAGAACCAATATATACCAGAATTTCCTGCCATTTTTTTATTTTTTTATCCGGTTCGTCAGATAAAGGATGTCCCGGCTGAACACCGATCGGACCTAATTTTTTCTGCGTAAAGATGAAATTAATGAGACTGATAACCATTACCACAGCTGCCAGTCCGAAAGCGACATTCCACGTTTTTTCGGCAGGAATTATTGATTTTAACATATCGCCTTGTCCGATTGCTACACAAAAATATCCGCCTAAAAGCGCTCCGAGATTGATTCCGGCATAGAATAACGTGAAACCGGCATCTGTTCTTGTATCTCCGGATTTGTAGAGTTTTCCGACCATTGTAGAAATATTCGGTTTGAAAAATCCGGTTCCGATAATGGTAAATGAAAGTCCGAAAAAGAAATAATCGTGAGGATTTAAAGAAAGTATAATGCTTCCGGCAATCATCAGTAATCCGCCCCAGAACAGGGATTTCCGGAAGCCGAGAATTTTATCGGCAAACAATCCTCCGATAAATGTAAAAGCGTAAACGAATGCCTGCGTTGCACCGTATTGAAGATTGGCTTTTTCCTCATCAAAACCGAGTTGCGAAATCATAAAAACCACCAACATTCCCCGCATTCCATAAAAACAGAAACGCTCCCACATTTCGGAGAAAAAGAGATTCCATATTTGTTTCGGATATTTTCCTTTAAAATCCTGAATTTGTTCTAAAGTCTGGCTCATTGTAAAAATTTGAAAAAACGAATGTACAAAAAAACCTCCGATGGAATCAGAGGTTTTGAAAATATTTTGTTGTCGGATTATTTGATTCCGTGCATCATTTTCTTTAAGAAAGGGGAAATCAATGCAAGAATAACACCTGCAATTCCGCATAATACTACAAAAACCATAAAGAATTCATATAGATTGTGGATCTCGAATCCTGCGAAAACGTGATTGGCAGTCGGAATCTGATTAGAAGTTAAAAGTTCGGTTTGTTGTGAAGTCAAAGTAACTTTTTTATCCAAAACATCCTGGAGATTAATTCCCAATTCTTCCGCTTTTTTAAACTTGTCTCCGGTTGCAGGCATAATAGAACCAAGCGTTCCTGCCAAAGCATAACCTGCTGCATTTGAAATAAAGAATACGCCGTAAAGCAATGAAGCAAAACGTTTCGGAGCCAGTTTTCCAACCAAAGAAAGCCCGATTGGAGAAAGGCAGAGTTCCGCACAAGTTTGTAATAAATAAAGGAGAATCAACCATTTAATTGCCAGCAATCCTGAATTTCCCAAGTCTTTTACATTATGTGCAATGATGAAATAACTGAATGCGATGATAACCAATCCCATTGCTTGTTTGAGCGGAGAAATCGGCTCTTTTCCTGCACCTCTGAGCTTATCCCAAAGAATACTGAACGGAACAGCCAGAATTACAATAAATAATCCGTTAAAAATCTGCACCATTGATGGCGGCATATTCCATCCGAAGAAATTTCTGTCGGTTTGATTATCGGCAATAAAGGTCAATGAAGAACCAGCTTGTTCAAAAGCTGCCCAGAAAAATATGATGAAAAACGAAACTACATAAATTACTAAAATACGGTCTCTTTCCACTTTTGTAATGGAAGTATCGGAAATAATGAGTCCGGCTAACGTTAAACCTGCGGAATATACCAATGAATACACAAGATTTTGCCCCACCAGATAATGGAATCCTAATCCTAAAACAATAAACGCGATTACTGCAGCAATGATAGATTTTGAAGAGAATTTTGCAGTTTGCGCTTCTCCTTCTTCAAAATCTTCGGCAGTATTGTTTTTAGGCAAACCTCCGATTGCTCTTCCTTCCGGTGTAACCACATATTTGTTTTTCAGGAAGAAAAATAACAAAGTTCCGAGCAACATTGCGATAGAAGCAGCGAGGAATCCCCATCTGAATGCGTGGATATCTCTCACACCATCAACATCTTTTACGTCTCCAAGAATAGGACAGATTAATTGCCCTAAAAACGCACCTAAATTGATTCCCATATAGAAAATGGTAAAAGCGGAATCCAGTTTTGATTTTTCCTGTTTCGGATAGAGGCTTCCCACCATTGATGAAATATTCGGTTTGAAAAATCCGTTTCCGAAAATGATGATTCCCAAAGCAATCCAAAGTAAAGTTTTCGCCAGATCCAGGTTTTCACCAAATAAAGTGGCACTGAAAAACATAAACAACTGTCCGATTGCCATTAATGTTCCTCCAAGTATGATACAATTCCGGTTTCCTAAATATTTATCGGCAATAAAACCTCCCAACATCGGAGTCAAATAACATAATGCTAAAAATCCTCCGTAAATAATCGATGTTTCAGATTCAATAATTCCCAAGGAATTGATCATAAAGAGAGTGAGCAAAGCCCGCATTCCGTAGAAATTGAAACGCTCCCACATTTCGGTTCCGAACAATACCCAAAGTCCTTTCGGATGTTTACTTTGTTTTTTTTCGATAAAATCGTCAGTTGCATTTACTGCTTCTAAATTATCCATATAGTTTTTGTTAAGTTTTGTTAATGTTCACAAATATAAAGTTTTTTCGTAAACACAAAAGCCAAATTCAGAATTCTAATTGATTATTTTTGCAAAATGGAAATCAGAAAATCAACAATTCGCGATATTGATGAGATAATGAATTGTATCAGTTCCGCCAGAAAACTAATGCGCGAAAGCGGCAATACGGTTCAGTGGACAAACGGTTATCCGTCAAAAGAATTAATAGTACAAAGCATTAACAGCGGATATAATTATGTGATAACTGAAGATGAGCAAATTGCAGCAACATTTGATTTCATTATTGATGCCGATCCGAATTATTCCTATATCGAAAACGGAAACTGGCTGAATGACGAAAAATACGGTGTGATTCATCGTCTTGCTTCCAACGGAAAAGCGAAAGGTGTTGCGCAATTTTGTTTTGAATGGTGCTTTTCCCAATTCCCGAATATCAGAATCGATACCCACGAAACCAATCTTCCGATGCGGAAAGTTCTGGAAAAATTAGGCTATCAGGAATGCGGAATTATCTACGTTTCCGACGGAACTCCGAGGCTGGCGTTTCAAAAGTCTAATTAGTTTGTGTGCTGATAAGATATAATCCCAAAACAGTTGCTATTATAGCAGAAAGCATTGAAGCAAGAAAAACAATTATATTATTTGAAGATTGCTTTGTAAATAATCTTATCAGCAGATAAGCGATTCCGAAAATAAAAACAGGAACAGCATAAAATATTTTGGATGTAGAAATTACGCTATTGTATAGTATTATAGTTCCGATTAAAATAGAAATAAGTGAACCGATAATACTTCCGATAATTGTTCTTGTTGTAATTTTTTCATCTTTTTTTAATTTGGAAAAATTTCTGTAATTCAAATCGATAACCTGATTTTTTTCTTTCTCTGAAACTAATTCGGAAGTAATAAGATTTTTTATATCATCTACATTTAAATTAGGATTCTCTTGTTGAATTTTAAAGAATTCTTTTCCGATTCTTTTTATTTCATTTGGGATTTTATCTGCTTCCTTTATCCGAACTTTTAAAGTATCTATTCCTCCTCTGGATTCTATTTCTAAAAGAATATCTTTATCTGCTTTTCCGGAATAGTCCATCATTGTGGTATAAGACTCTAGAATTTCTTTATCCGAATATTTTTTATAATTCATAAACTCAATAAGTTACAATTTCAACTTTCAAAAAACACCCCGTCAAAATTTTCCTTCAGAAAATTTCGCCACCCCTCTTAAAAAGAGGGGAATTCTCCCATTCTCAAAGTCCCAAAGTCTCTCAATCATCTTCCAACTTCGTCAATCTACTCCTTTTTCCTTCATCACCTTATTCAGAAATTTCAATAAAGAAAGTCCGAGAATAAAAGCGAAAATCAGTAGCGCAAAATTCACGAGGAAATAATATTCTTTATTTTCGTAGCTGTACCACGTACTTGCGAGAATTCCCGAAAGCTTGTTCCCGACGGAATTTGCAAGGAAAAATCCACCCATCATCAAAGCCGTAATTCTTGACGGAGAAAGTTTTGAAACTACGGATAATCCCATTGGTGAAAGACAGAGTTCGCCAATCGTAACCACACCGTAACTTGCAACCAGCCAAAGCGGAGAAACTTTTTCTGCTCCGTTGTTTCCGGCAAAAACAGCGGCAACCATCACCAGACACGAAAGCGCGGTAATGAAAGTTCCGATTACAATTTTCGTTGGTGTGGTCGGCTCTTTCCCACGTCTTCGGAAAAGCGCCCAGATTCCGACAATAACAGGCGTAAGAACAATTACCCAAAACGGATTGATGGACTGGAATAATTCGGTATTGAAAAGATACACTTCCTGATTCGGATTTTTTTCTAACTCAATTCGTTTTTCAGGACTGATATTTTTGAAATAAACATCTTTTCCCTGAACTTTTACGGTTTTCCCGGCTTCATCTTTCTGCGCCCGAAATTGTTCATCATAAATGGGAACTTCTTTGTTTTCGTAGGAAATTCCGTTGATTCCGTCTTTTCCGTCGAGCATATAAATGCTGCGCATCGGTTCTACTAATTTATCGGGAATGCTTCTATCCGTATAATAATTTGCCCATCTCGTCAATGCTGTTCCGTTCTGCTTGAAAATCGCCCAGAAAAACATACAGACGAGAAATATCAGAAGCAAAGCGCCGATCGGTCTTTTTTCATCAGCACTTGCTTTAAAATACAATGAAATATAAAAGTAAATGACGGGAATGCAGGCAAAAATAAAAGCATCTGTAGTATCACTTCCGAAAATATTCCCCGGAATTACCCATCCGATTGCTCCCGCAATTATTGCAGGTAAAAATACTTTCAGCAGAACATCAGAAATTTTGCTGTCGCCTTCTTTCACAGGTTTCATTTCGCAGGCGTGACGGATATGTTTCAATCCGAAGCTGAAAATCACCAAACCGAGAAGCATTCCGATTCCGGCGGTGATGAACGCTTCGCCCCAACCAAAACGGTTTCGCATAAAAGCCGCGATAATATTGCAGATAAACGCACCGATATTAATTCCCATATAGAAAATATTGTAGCCGTTATCTTTATTTTTTTTGTACGGTTCTTCGGAATAAAGGTTTCCGAGAATGGTGGAAATCGTAGGCTTGAAAAATCCGTTTCCGATAATAATCAGTCCCAATGAAGTATAAAAAAGCGTAAGCTCCTTGAAAAGTCCCATTCCGATATAACCTGCTGCCATCAGAACTCCGCCGAGATAAATGGATTTGATATAACCCAAAAGTCTTTCCGCCAAAAAACCGCCGATAAACGGAGTAAGATAAGTAAGTGCGATGTACGTTCCGAAAATATCGTCGGCAGATTTATCCGGAATTCCGAGTCCGCCGTCGAAACCCTGCGGTTCGATAAGGTAGAGAACAAAAATTCCGAGAATCAGATAATAACCGAATCTTTCCCACATTTCCGTGAAAAAAAGATAGGGAAGACCTTTAGGATGTTTACTTTTCATATTGTTTATTTTTTCAAAAATAAACTTTTTAAAATAATGAGCAAGATGATAACAGGTTTTAAATATTGAAATGAGAAAAATGTGGATTTTTATTTATTACGTCAGAAATATATTTTTTCAAATTACCCCTTTTTTCAGATTAATTTATATAATTCCCACATTCTCTTTTTATCGCATTTTTGTTGTTGTAACTTTCCATATCAATTTTAAAAACGAAATAAATGGATACGAAAAGACTTTCCTCAAAAATGGAAAAAGCAATGAGCGATCAGATGAATGTTGAAAACCTGCAATCCAATGTTTATCTTTCTTACGGAATTTGGGCGACCGATAAAGGTTACGGCGGAATCGGGAATTTCCTTTTCCGGCACGCTCAGGAAGAACGGAATCATTGCATCAAATTTATGCAGTACATTCTGAACAGAGGTGCAAAACCCAAAATTACCGCACTCAAAGATCCGGGTGCAGACCCGAAATCGCTTACCGATTGTTTCAATAAAGTATTTCAGCACGAAGTGGATAATACGGAAAAAATTTACAAACTCGTTGATCTGGCAATGGAAGAAAAAGACTGGGCAACCTGGAATTTTCTGCAATGGTTCGTGAAAGAACAAACCGAAGAAGAAACACTGGCAATGGATCTTATTGATAAGCTGAAAATCGCAGGCGGAGATCAGGCAACAGATGAATCGCTTTTCAATCTTGATAAAACTTTGGAGGAAGCACCTGATGAAGCTGCCGATGCACGAACTGCAACAGCAGATAACCCGTAAATTTTTTACACATTAATTTTTTCAGATCAAACGATGAAGAAGATCCGGTTTTGCCGGATTTTTTTTTTGATGTTAGATAGAATTAGCTGATGTTGTTCATTTACAAAAACACCCCGTCAGAATTTTCTGAAAGAAAATTCTGTCATTCCTCTTGAAAAAAGGCAAATTCTTAAAGTCTCACTTTCTCAAATTCTCCCATCATCTTCTGACTTCGGACTTCCATCTTCCAACCAAAATCCCTATATTTGCAAACTTTAATTTTTTTGAGTGAAAAGCCAAAAGCTGATCGCCGAAAGCAAATAGCAATTTTATGAAATGTGGAATTGTCGGACTTCCGAATGTAGGGAAATCAACACTTTTTAACTGTCTGAGCAATGCAAAGGCGCAATCAGCCAATTATCCTTTCTGTACCATCGAACCCAATCTGGGAACAGTTTCCGTTCCCGATCCGAGACTTTTTGAACTTGAAAAGCTGGTAAATCCTGAAAGAGTTTTGCCCGCAGTTGTGGAAATTGTGGACATCGCAGGTTTGGTAAAAGGAGCGAGTAAAGGCGAAGGTCTGGGAAATCAGTTTCTTGCCAATATCCGCGAATGTGAGGCGATCATCCACGTTTTAAGATGTTTTGAGAACGGGAATATCGTTCACGTGGAAGGTTCCGTAGATCCACTTCGTGATAAGGAAATCATTGATGTCGAACTTCAGCTTAAAGATATTGAAACCCTCGAAAAAGCGGTTGAAAAAGCCAAAAAATTCATCAAATCCGGAAAGAAGGAAGATATTCTGACCTACGAAACTTTGCAGAATCTCATGAAATTCGTGGAAGAGGGAAACAATGCGAGAGAATTTCCTGCTGACGATTTTATAAAAACGGTGATTGAAGATATTCATCTTTTGACTAAAAAACCGATATTGTACGTCTGCAATGTAGATGAAAATTCCATTAAAAACGGAAACGAATGGATTGGAAAGATTGAGGAAATGGCAAAAAAAGAAAATGCCGAAGTCGTGATTCTTGCTGCTCAGATTGAAGCCGATATCAATGAGCTGGAAACTTTCGAGGAAAGACAAATGTTTCTGGAAGAGCTCGGTCTGGAAGAGCCCGGAGTAAACCGACTGATCAGAAAAGCGTATGATCTTCTGAAACTTCAGACCTATTTTACGGCCGGGGTGAAAGAAGTCCGCGCCTGGACAATAGAAAAAGGCTGGACCGCACCGAAAGCCGCAAGCGTAATCCACACTGATTTTGAGAAAGGATTTATCCGTGCTGAAGTCATCCAATACGAAGATTTCATCAATTACGGTTCCGAAGCGAAAGTAAAAGAAGCCGGAAAATTATCCGTGGAAGGAAAGGAATATGTGGTTCAGGACGGTGATATTATGCATTTTAGATTTAATGTGTAAGAATAAAATTAATTATAAATAAAATCGTTACTTTTAGTGGCGATTTTTTTATATCCATAATCCAATGAAGAATTATAATTTATTTTTTGTGTTTCTACTTTTATTGTTTTCCTGTAAAAATTCTGTGGAAGAAAATTGTTTCAGAAAGGATAAAGAAAAAATATTCGACGGCTATGTAGAAAAAAAGCCTTATTCCGTTAAACAAATTTTAGAGAAAAAACCTGATTATCTCCAAATTGTTAATCTGAAAGAATTCAGAAGTTTTAAAACAGACAGTACAGAAGCAGATTCTTATGATATCAAAAATGAAAAAGAAGAAATAAAAAAATATCAAGAACATAAAAGGGAATACGCAAAATTTGATTCACTTTTTCTCGGGCAGTTCGGTTATTTTGCAAAACAATCTGTTGGAGATGCAGAATATGCTTTTGCCCAAAATGGTTTAGGATATTGGCTCACGAAAATTGAAAATAATATTCCAAAAGCCTATTTTCTTGGATTAAGTTTTAGTCATTATTATTTCAATAAAATTCAGACACAGCAGATTATCAAGGACGGAGAACTGCAATTACAGGGAAGTTTGGTAAAAATTGTAAAAGTTCCCGGACTTCCCGGTTACGATGATTATTCCGCAATGGAAGACGGAAAATTATTCAGAATAAAACTTTCCGATTTGGAAAAAGATTCGGATAATGACGGCTACAACGATATTTTTGAAGAATCTTTCGGATTGAATCCGCAAAATAAAGACACAGATTCTGACGGAATTGATGATTTTAATGACTTGAATCCGCTTTTTAAATCTGAGAAAAATAAGTTTACGGAATTATTTGAAGAGTTAATACCGAAATACGCGGTAATGGAAGGACAGGATTTAAAAAAAATGAATTATTTTTTCGCCGTTTATGACAATGATTGCAATTATTTTCAAGAGATAAATCCTGAATTCAGAACTTTAATTGTTCCTGAAAAAGAAGAAAAACTTCCGTATTATTTGCAGGTAACTGATGTTATTAACGGAGGTATTTCCAAATTGAAAAAAGCTCCTGAAAATGATAATCAATTCTATATTTCGGAATGGGGAAGCAGTTATACCAATGATTATTCTGTGGAGTTCAAAAACGGAAAGTGGAAAATCGAAATAATTTCTTCAACGAATATTTGAAATAATCCTTCAAGGTTTCCCAAACCTTAAAATATTTTCATTCCCGCCAATTTCACCAATCAAAAAAATAATTTTCCACAAAATTTTTCATTTTGTTTCCAAATCATTAAATTTGTGAGTTATGCGCTTTCACGCATTTCTGAACGATAAGAGGGAAAAGTTTTATGAGTGAAAATCAACAAGTAAATTATTCCGAAGACAATATCCGGACGCTCGATTGGCAGGAACATATCAGGCTTCGTCCCGGAATGTACATCGGAAAATTAGGCGACGGTTCTTCCGCAGATGACGGAATTTATATTCTTCTGAAAGAAATCATCGACAATTCCATTGACGAATTCCGGATGAAAGCCGGGAAACGTATCGAAATAAAGCTCGACGAAAAGAAAGTCGTGATCCGTGATTTCGGGCGCGGAATTCCGTTGGGAAAAGTGGTGGACGCTGTTTCCAAAATGAATACCGGAGGAAAATACGACAGCAAGGCTTTCAAAAAATCAGTCGGTTTAAATGGAGTAGGTACAAAAGCCGTAAATGCGCTTTCCGATTATTTCAGAGTCCGTTCTTTTCGGGACGGGAAAATGAAAATGGCGGAATTTTCACGGGGAAATATCACCGAAAATCACGATGAAACCACTACTTCCGACAGAAACGGAACCGAAATTTCTTTCATTCCCGATCACGATATTTTTCTTCATTTCAAATTCAGGAAAGAGTATATCGAAAGAATGCTCCGGAATTATGCCTATCTGAATCCGGGACTGAAAATTATCTTCAACGGAGAAACCTTCTTTTCCGAAAACGGACTGAAAGATTTGCTGGATGAAGAACTGGAAAACGAAACACTTTATCCGATTATTCACCTGAAAGACGAAGACATCGAAGTTGCGATCACACATACCGACAAATCGCAGACGGAAACCTATTTTTCTTTTGTAAACGGACAAAATACAACGCAAGGCGGAACGCATCTGAACGCTTTCCGTGAAGCGTATGTAAAAACGATCCGCGAGTTTTTCAATAAAAATTTTGACGCTTCCGATATCCGGAAATCCATTATCGCCGCGATTTCCATTAACGTGGAAGAACCCGTTTTCGAATCGCAGACCAAAACCAAATTAGGTTCTAACGATATCGGACCAAACGGACCAACAGTTCGGACTTTCATTATTGATTTTCTGAAAAATAAACTCGATAATTTTCTTCATAAAAATCCGGAAGTTGCGGAAGCGATTCAGAGGAAAATCTTAATCTCCGAAAGAGAGAGAAAGGAACTTTCGGGAATTCAGAAATTAGCAAGGGAAAGAGCGAAAAAAGTTTCGCTTCACAATAAAAAACTTCGGGATTGCAGACAGCATTACAACGACCAGAAAGCGGAAAGAAAAGCCGAAACCCAGATTTTTATCACGGAAGGAGATTCTGCTTCCGGCTCGATCACGAAATCCAGAGATGTAGAAACGCAGGCAGTTTTTTCATTAAAAGGAAAACCGCTGAACTGTTACGGCTTGACCAAAAAAGTGGTGTATGAAAATGAAGAATTCAATCTTCTGCAAGCTGCTTTGAATATTGAAGAATCATTGGAAGATCTGCGTTACAATCAGGTAATTATAGCAACAGATGCCGATGTGGACGGAATGCACATCCGTCTTCTGATGATCACGTTTTTCCTGCAATTTTTCCCTGATTTGATTAAAAACGGACATTTGTATATTCTGCAGACACCGCTTTTCAGAGTGAGAAACAAAAAGGAAACCCGATACTGCTATTCCGAAGCGGAAAGGATTAAAGCATTGAATGAACTCGGGAAAAATCCTGAAATTACACGATTCAAAGGATTGGGAGAAATTTCTCCGGACGAATTCAAATATTTCATCGGAAATGATATTCGCTTGGAACCTGTGGTTGTCGGGAAAGATCAGACCATCGATCAGCTTCTGGAATTTTATATGGGAAAAAATACGCCGGATCGCCAGTTGTTCATCCTCGATAATCTTGTGGTGGAAGATCCGGATATTGAGAAAAAAGAAATTCTGGAAGAAGCGGAGTAGAAGGATGATGGATGTTGGGTGATGGAAGTTAGAAAGTGTATAAAAATAAAAAATTGAAATTTTAACAAAATAGAAAATCTGAAACTTTAAACCCTGCATCTTGCGCCTTGCATCTTGCACCAAAAACGATAACCAAACAACAACAAAATGAGATTAAGTAACCGAAACAAAGCGCCTGTTTACAATTTTATAAACACGCTGCTGATAATGGTTGTGATTTTCGGCATCACCGGCTTTTTTCTGGAAAGATATAAATTTCATATTCTGGGCTGGGAAAGTTATCTGCTGATCATTGTTCCGGTTTGCATTTTATTTTTTTTCTATGCGGCAGGAAGGCAGATCTTTGAATATGACAGCGATGGTGAAGCGCTGAATTTCAGGAACAGGAATATTCTCCCGTTTATTGATAAATCGGTGAGCGATGAGTTTCCGAAATATAAATTACTGAAATACGAAGTGGTGAGCTTTTTCATTGTAAAAAGATTATATATCACTATTTCCAGTAAAAAAAATCACAGCAGTATTTTGAAATATGATATCTCTTTTCTCACCAAAAAGGAAATCAATGATTTGAAATTTTCCCTGAACAAAGTGGTGAAGGGCAATAAAGAAAAAAGACAAGAATAGCAGAATATGACAGAAGAATATTCTAACGAAGGAGAAAGTTTAAAAAAGGTTTCCGGGCTGTACAAAGACTGGTTTCTGGATTACGCGTCGTATGTAATTCTGGATCGTGCGATTCCGTCTGTTTATGATGGTTTCAAGCCGGTTCAGCGCAGAATTATGCATTCGATGCGCGAGCTGGAAGACGGACGTTACAACAAGGTTGCCAATATCGTCGGAAATACGATGAAATATCATCCTCACGGAGATGCTTCCATTACCGATGCGATGGTGCAGATCGGGCAGAAAGAACTTTTGATCGATACACAAGGAAACTGGGGAAATGTTTTTACGGGAGATTCTGCCGCTGCTGCGAGATATATTGAAGCGAGACTGACACCTTTCGCTCTGGAAGTGGTTTTTAATCCGAAAACTACGGAATGGGCAAAATCCTATGATGGCAGAAATAATGAGCCGATCGATCTTCCCGTGAAATTCCCGCTGCTTCTGGCGCAAGGTGTCGAAGGAATCGGAGTCGGGCTTTCCACGAAAATTCTTCCTCATAACTTTAATGAACTGATTAATGCTTCCGTTGCTTATCTCAAAGGGAAAAAGTTCGAGCTGTTTCCTGATTTCCTTACTGCCGGATTGCTGGATGTTTCGGAATACAATGACGGACAACGCGGCGGAAAAGTTCGGGCGAGAGCCAGAATTGTTCAAACCGACAAGCATATTCTCACCATTACCGAACTTCCTTTTTCTAAAACTACCGGAGATCTGATCGATTCCATTATTAAAGCCAATGAAAAAGGGAAGATTAAAATTAAAAAAATTGAGGACAATACTTCGGATAAGGTAGAAATTATCATTCATCTTCACAACGATGTTTCGCCCGATAAAACCATTGATGCGCTCTATGCTTTCACCGACTGTCAGGTTACGATCTCGCCGAATGCCTGTGTAATTGTGGGCGATAAGCCGATGTTCCTGAATGTTTCGGAAATTCTGAGAATGAATACGGATCACACCGTTTCTCTTCTGAAAAAAGAACTGGAAATCGAGCTTCACGAATTGCAGGAAAGCTGGCATTTCGCTTCACTGGAAAGGATTTTTATTGAAAACAGGATCTATCACGATATTGAGGAAGTGAAATCTTGGGAAGAAGTAATTTCCACTATTGACAAAGGTTTGAAGCCTCATACCAAACACCTGCTTCGAGCCGTGACAGAAGAAGATATTGTGAAACTGACAGAAATCCGGATCAAAAGAATTTCACGTTTCGACCTCGATAAATTCAAGGAAAATATTGCATCTCTCGAAGGGAAAATCGAGCAGTGTAAATACAATCTGGCAAATCTTATTCAGTATTCCATCGATTATTACCTGAATATTCAGAAGAAATACGGAAAAGGGAAGGAGCGCAAAACCGAGCTTCGCATTTTTGATACGATTGATGCGACAAAAGTTGCTGTTGCCAATGTGAAATTTTACGCCAATTTTGAAGAAGGCTTCATCGGAACTTCACTACGGAAAGATGAATATTTATTCGATTGTTCGGATATTGACGACATCATTACCTTTACAAAAGACGGAACGATGAAAGTGGTGAAAGTGGAAGCCAAAACCTTTATCGGAAAAGATATCGAGCACGTCGGAATTTTTAAGAAAAACGACAAGCGCACGGTTTACAATATGATCTATCGGGAAGGAAAGGAAGGTCCGTATTATATGAAGCGGTTTTCCGTAACCGGAATTACCAGAAATACGGATTATAAGCTTGCTTCCGACAAAAAAGGCTCGGAAATGCTGTACTTTTCAGCCAATCCGAATGGTGAAGCGGAAACCGTTTCCGTTTTATTGAAACCGAATCCGAGAATTCGAAAAAACAAAATGGATATTGATTTTTCGGAACTGGCGATAAAAGGGCGTGATTCCAAAGGAAATCTCGTTACCAAATATGCGGTGAAAAAAGTGGATCTGAAAGAAGAAGGCGTTTCCACTTTGGCACCGAGAAAAATCTGGTTTGATGAAACCGTTCGCAGACTGAATGCAGACGGAAGAGGAACTTTATTGGGAAGCTTTAAAGGAGAAGATAAAATTCTGACCATTAACGTGCAGGGTGAAGCAAAACTGATTTCATTCGATCTTAGCAATCGTTTCGATGATGAATATCTGGTTCTGGAAAAATGGAAGCCGGAACAGGCGATTACCTGTATTTATTTCGATGGCGACAAAGGAATTTATTTCATCAAAAGATTCCTTTTGGAAAACACTTCGAATACACAGATTTTTATGCCTTCCGAACATCCGAAATCGTTCATCGAAAACGTCATTGTTGCCAATAACGTGACAGCGGAACTCGTTTTTGCAAAAGACAAAGGCAAGGAAAAAGATCCGGAAAATATCAATATTGACGAATTTATTTCCATAAAGGGAATTAAAGCCATCGGAAACCAGCTGACGAAAAACAAGGTGAAAGCCATCAACATTACGATTCCTGAACCGGAAGAAGAAACCATTATCGAAACCGCCGAACCGGAAATTGATGACGAAAAAATATTTTCATCCAATCACGATGATGATATTCCGGAAGAAGGCATCATCCCGAATCTTTTTGACGGGGAAGAATAATTGAAAATATACTATTTATTAATGTAGGAACACGCCTTCTGGCGTGTTCTGATAAAAAAATAAAAATAAATGAGTCCTGTTTTAATTCTAATCATAGCGGTAACGGCAATCATCAGTTTTATCGGTTTCCAGAATCCGGAGTTTTTTGAAAAATATAAATTCAATGTTTCCGCAATTCAGCAGCGGAAAGAATATATCAGACTGCTGTCTACCGGTTTTCTGCACGCAGATATGATGCATTTGATTTTCAATATGCTTACGTTATACTTTTTCGCTCCGATTGTAATTGTAACTTTCGGAGTGGCAAGTTTTCTTATTGTTTATATTGTTTCCATAATTTTGGGAAATCTGTTTTCGCTTTTTATTTATAAGAAACAAGGTTGGTATTCAGCGATTGGAGCAAGTGGAGGAGTTTCGGGGATTTTATTTGCGGCTATTGCGGTTTACCCTCAAATCGGACTTTATATTTTCTTTATTCCGATAGCAATTCCCGGATATATTTTCGGTTTGCTCTATTTCGGATATTCTGTTTACAGTATGCTGAATCCGAGAATGAACGATAATATTGGACACGCTGCACATTTGGGTGGTGCATTTTTCGGGCTGGTTTTTTCCGTGATATTCGCTCCGCAGCTGGCATTTTCCAACGGTTTTTACTTGGGAATTATGGCACTTCCGCTGATTTATCTTGCGTATGAAATTTTTGTGAGAAAAAGGATCGGATAAATATTAGATTTCATCTATTCCCAAATTTCATTTAATATACTTTCAATAGAAATATTTTTTAACTATTTTTGCTGAATAATTTCAAACAGATATGAAGGAATTTTCTAAGGAAGTCTACCTGAAATGGTACGAAGATATGACAATGTGGAGAAGATTTGAAGACAAATGCCGTTCTCTTTACCTAAAACAGAAAATCAGAGGTTTTTTACATTTATACAACGGTCAGGAAGCAATTCCGGCAGGTTTCACTCACGCAATGGATCTTACCAAAGACAGTATGATTACAGCGTACAGATGCCACATTCATCCGATGGCAATGGGTGTAGATCCGAAAAGAATTATGGCTGAACTTTGCGGTAAAGCTACAGGAACTTCCGGAGGAATGGGAGGTTCTATGCATATTTTCAGCAAGGAACACCGCTTTTACGGAGGTCACGGAATTGTGGGCGGACAAATTCCTTTGGGGGCAGGAATTGCTTTTGCGGATAAATATTTCGACAGAAAAGCCGTGAATATCTGTTTCTTCGGAGATGGAGCTGCAAGGCAGGGATCACTTCACGAAACCTTCAATATGGCGATGAACTGGAAACTTCCGGTGGTTTTCGTTGTGGAAAACAACCAGTATGCAATGGGAACTTCCGTGAAAAGAACAGCCAATCACGAAGATATCTACAAATTAGGTCTGGGCTACGAAATGCCTTGTCTTCCGGTTGATGCAATGGATCCTGAAAAAGTTGCGGAAGCGGCTTATGAAGCTATCGAAAGAGCGAGAAGAGGAGACGGTCCTACATTTATTGAAGCAAGAACGTACCGTTACAGAGGTCATTCAATGTCCGATGCGGAACCATACAGAAGCAAAGAAGAAGTCGCTTTGCACAAAAGCGATGATCCGATTGAGCTGGTAAAACACAGAATTCTGGAAAACAAATGGGCAACAGAAGCTGAGCTGGAAGAGCTGGACAACAAATCCCGCGATTTCGTGGAAGAATGTATAGATTTTATGGAAAATTCTCCATATCCTGATTCTGAAAAAGTGTACGATTATGTATATGCCCAGGAAGATTATCCGTTCTTAGATAAATTAGAAAACTAAAAAATTATTAATTTGAAGTTTGAAGTTTGAAATTTGAAATTCACCTGATTTTCAAATCTCGAATCTCGAATCTCGAATCTCAAATCAATAAAAAATTATGGCTGAAGTGATTACAATGCCGCGTCTTTCGGATACAATGACGGAAGGAAAAGTGGCTAAATGGCACAAAAAAGTAGGAGATGCAGTAAAAGAAGGCGATATTTTGGCGGAAATAGAAACCGATAAAGCTGTTCAGGATTTTGAATCCGAAATCAACGGAACGCTTTTGTATATCGGTGTTGAGGAAGGGAATTCTGCAGCTGTAGATTCTGTTCTTGCAATTATCGGAAATGAAGGAGAAGATATTTCTGCTCTTAAAGGCGGAAGTCCTGCTGTTGCAAATACTTCAACAGAAAACAAAACCGAGTCCGAAGCTTCTGTACAGGAAGAAAATAATTCTGCTGAAACATCAGCCGAAGTGGAAATTCCTGACGGAGTTGAGGTGATTAATATGCCCCGGCTTTCGGATACGATGACGGAAGGAAAAGTAGCCAAATGGCATAAAAATGTAGGTGATGCAGTAAAAGAAGGCGATATTCTTGCAGAAATTGAAACCGATAAAGCCGTTCAGGATTTCGAATCTGAATTCAACGGAACACTTTTGTATCAGGGAGTTTCCGAAGGAAACGGAGCAGCCGTGGATTCCATTCTTGCTATTATCGGACCTGCCGGAACAGATGTTTCCGGAATTGTCTCCGGTGGCGGAAAAGCCAAATCGGAAACGAAAAAAGAAACTTCTGCAATTCAAACCAAAGAAGAATCAAAAGCGGAAGCTGCACCAATAGCAGCAGCTTCTTCTACAGAAAGAGTTGCCATTTCTCCTTTAGCTAGGAAAATGGCGGAAGATAAAGGAATAGATATTTCCTCACTTCACGGTTCAGGTGAAAACGGAAGAATCGTTAAAAAAGATATTGAAAATTATACACCGTCCGCTGCGAATGAAGCGAAGCAAGCTGTTTCAACAGCTTCTGCATCACAAGCTGCAATGAATTTTGTTTCGGGAGAAGATTCCGAAACTCCGAATTCACAAATGCGGAACGTGATCGCAAAACGCCTTGCAGAAAGCAAATTTAGTGCACCGCATTATTACCTGATGGTGGAAATAAATATGGATAAAGCCATCGAAGCCAGAAAGGAAATCAATTCGCTTCCGGATACCAAAGTTTCTTTCAACGATATGGTGATCAAAGCAGTTGCAATGGCATTGAGAAAACATCCGCAGGTAAATTCTTCGTGGGCAGGAGATAAGATTGTTCATCACGGAAATATCAATGTAGGTGTCGCAGTGGCAGTTCCGGATGGATTGGTGGTTCCGGTTCTGAAAAATACTGATTTTATGAACTACAATCAGATTTCAGCAGCAGTGAAAGATATGGCTTCCAGAGCAAAAACAAAAGCGTTAAAAGCCAATGAAATGGAAGGCTCCACATTCTCGGTTTCCAACCTCGGAATGTTCGGAATCGAAACTTTCACTTCCATTATCAATCAGCCGAATTCCTGTATTCTATCAGTTGGGGCAATTATTGAAAAACCGATTGTGAAAGACGGACAAATTGTGGTGGGTAATACAATGAAATTGTCTTTGGCTTGTGATCATAGAGTAGTGGACGGAGCAACAGGCGCGCAATTCCTGCAAACTCTGAGAACGTATCTTGAACAGCCTTTGACACTTTTGCTGTAAAAGGTTTCTCCAAAAATATTTTAACAAAAATCCTTTCAGAATTA